>FUFK010046871.1_pt1 | contig 32802 bp, 54 predicted proteins | sample 1021851 | NCBI WGS metagenome assembly FUFK01 (sample SAMEA51879418, study PRJEB19060) | metagenome | reverse complement strand
AGCTTNGCNATAGTGTCTGCATCTGTGATTGCTTTCGCAGCAGGTGCATCTCTAAGTGCTTTCTTCTTTGCTACACTTGCAGATTGNGCAGAACTNTCTCCTGCTTCNANTGCTTTCATATACACTACATCTTCNNCTTCAAGTAAAGGCTTTCTTNCTTCTCTNANNTTNTCCTTGAATATAGTTTTTGCTACAGCTAAGTCCTCTGAAATAGTCTTACCTGATAATGTCCAAGCACCTCTGAAGTGCCTGTCTGATGGAACAGTTGCATCTGATGCAGNNATANTGTTNCCATCNTTNTCTACGATNTTTGTTGTTGCCATTGGTATCTCCCTTTTAAGCAGCTTCTTCGTTATGTGTGGTTATCTCTTCATTAATCTTCCAAGCATTTCGCCACACTCTCGTGCTTGGTAACTGTGACTTAGTACAAATGACCATACGTGGCTTGTTGGCTTTGTCGTAGTTTTGCCATACGTGCTTTGGTAGGTCTTTCATAATAAGATATTCTATTGCTCTTTCTTCTGTCATTGCTTCAATAGGCTTTGTGTTGTGTAACAAGTAACCTCTTGTATGCTTTACAAAGTCAGGCTTCTCTTCATCTTTCTTGAGTTCCCAATAAACTTCTACAGGTGGTAANATGCCACCTTGCAATGCACAAGCCATCCAATTAGGGTCAGGGTGTGTAACCTTTGCAGGTTCATCAGGTGTCTCTGGGTCTTCCCATACAACACAATATTCTGTTCTGTAAGGCTCTANCTTTTCTTTTGCCCAACACAATCTATCCCAAAGATGTGTGCCTTGAAATTGTGGTGTTTCTATTGTCATGCGAGTTCTCCATGTACTACTGAGTTTTGATTTCCATCTGAGTAAGCTGAGTTATCTGCGGCATATACAGCAGATTCATATGATGATGTTGCTCTATTGTCACAAAAAGTTAGTCTTGACTGACCTTCATGTATTGCTGACCTAACTGCATACAAAGCATTAGTCATATTATTTGATAATGTAAGAGTTTGTCTTCCAGTGCCTGTGTCAGTTAAAGTTGTTACATTAAAACTATCTTCTAAAGAAGTGCCATCTGAAGAGCCTGTATGCCAAACCTTTGCACTACCATTTAAAAGATAATCTGTATCTATGCTTCTTGCAGTGCCATCTATCTGTCCACTTGTCTGTAATGTATCAAATGCTATTGTTCCGTTTGCCATTATGCTAAGTCTCCAAATACTGCTGAAAATACTTTANTCCTATCTGCTGCATTTGTATCGTTTGCCACAGTGCAAGGACCATAGCTACTTGTAGAAGGACCTTCTCCTAAAGAAAAAAGACCCACGTTACTTGCACTTGGTGAACCTGCTCCTTTAATAGTTGCTCCAACTTGAGCATGGTCTGCATTATTCATATTAGTTGTAAAAGCTGCTCCGTAGTCTCCAGTGCCAAAATCTGAAATAGAAGAAGTGTTAAATGAATCTGTTATTGATGTACCTGCGTTCATATTAAGCCAATTTTTAGCCAACCCTTGCTGAATACTTGTCTGATTGCTACCCTCACCTCTAATAGTCATAGAGTTTGCACTTGCACTAACTACAGGTGTTGAGCCAATGGTTATAGTTGTTGCAGTGGACTTGCCTGTAATTGTGTCTAGTATTACTTCACTCATGTTACAGTCCTATCAATTTAAATGCACCAAATGTAGAATAAGGGGTAGGTTGCACTATTGCACTACCACTTGAATCGGCGGCTTGAATACGAGCATCAACATAATCATCACTATCTAACGTAAGTATTGCGTTTAGTGTTGTAGTTGCAAACCTTGAATTATTACCACCATAATTAAAATGACTAATTTTTACTTGCGAACCATTTTTAAAAAGTTGACCAAATACATTTTGTAGTTGTGCATCACCTTCGGCAGAAACACCAATAGATGCGTAAATGAAATATTTACCTGCTACTGTAGGTGTAAATCTATAATTTGTTGAATGGTCATATTTGCCATCAGTATCAAAAAGTTCAGTATCAAATTCCACTATACTGGTAACATTATCCGTAATTGTTTGATTACTACTTACTGTTGCTTCAAACGCTGGTGCATTGGTTATATCAGCAGTTGTTATGGTTGACGTACCTGCCCTATTTTTTAATGTATCTACTCTAATCTCGCTCATGATACCACCAACCTTCCACCATCATTGACAGTCAATGTAATCCCACTATTTACAGTAAGTGTTCCTGTTACTTGTGCATTTTCTGTGGCAAGTATTGTTATGTTTGTNTCTAAGGCTTGTGCATTAGTTCTNAACATACCACCATTCTTAAAGTTACCTTTAAACTCTGCTGTAGGTGTTACTGTTCCTGCCGATAACTCAAGAAAATAAACAAAGATATTGTTTGTGCCACTTGAAGGTGCTGCACTAAATGTCAATGTAGATCCATCAGGTACAGTATAAGCTGAACTATCCTGAACAACACCATCAACACTTACAAGTATTTCTTGTACTGAACCTATTGTTCTTCCAAGTGCAAAGGTTGTATCAGAACCATCACCATTAAATCTTACAACAGCAGGTGGTGCTTGAAAGTTGGCAGGTACTACGTTTCCAATATAAGCCATATTTACTCCTATGTACTAATTGCATCCACAACAGATACCCAAACATCTGCTGAACTTGCCACACTTGACTTCACATTAAGGGCATCACCTGACACCATAACAATCTTAGCACCACCATCTAATATCTGTAGAGTGCCACCAACAGGTATCGGTGCATCTTTGACTATGTGAATGTCATTAGACCCATCATTGATGTAAACCTCTACTGTTATCTGTGATGTATGAACATTTGCTATTGTTATACCAACTATGGCATCATCTGAGTTTGCAGTTCTTAGTGTTGTTGCACCTGTGCCTACTGCATTTGCTGTGTTTCTTTCAAAATCTTGTGCCATTTATTTCTCCTTTACAATGCTATTGCCATAGCAGTAGCAAATCCCTTTGTTGCAGCACCAATATCGTTTGCAACTTCGCTAGTGCTTCTGCTCTCTAAACCATTTGCAGTAAATCTTGCATACTCATCATCAGCTACACTTGAACTGTCAATTTTAACTGCATTTGTATTAGATATACCGAAAGTCAAACTTGCTTGGCCACCTATGTCAGATAATACTTCAGCAGCACTTCTACCTTCTATGCTAGTGCCATCAACTTTTAAANAGTCATTATCTGCAATTCCACTTGTAGCAACCAAGACATTACCATTGGAAACACCAGTCGATAATGTCGCAGTTGTCGTTATAGCTGTGCCATTTAATGTCATAGCATCTGCTTCTAACGTGCCGTCAATATCTGCATCACCACTTACATCTAATGAACCTGCATCAAGTTCACCTGTTAATGTAATATTTCTAAAACTAGCAATGTCTTTGTTAGCATCTACTACAACTGCTTTTGAAGCTGTAACTGTACCTGCTGTAATACCATCTAATTGCTCTAATTCTGCTTCTGATAACTCTGCACCAGAACCTAACGTCAAAACACCACCAACTGTTAAATTACCTGCCACAGTTAATGTGCTACTTGTTACAGTAGCATTTGGTGTATGTGTTAGATAAGTAACAAATGATCCACTAATCTTACTTGCTAGTGTAAGTGTGCCACCATCTGCAATACTTAGTTTATGCTGATCTGCGTTATCATCGCCTTGATCTGCTTTTAACACTATACCTAATGCAGCACCTTCAACATTTGCAGCTATCTCTAAACTATCATTAGTGCTTTCATCATACTGTATTGCTATGTCAGAGTTTGTTCCAAGTAATAGTGTTTGATTATCAATGATAGATAAACCTACTGCAAATGGTATCTTAGCTGTTGTTGTTTGTGTGCCGTCTTTTAAAATGCAAGTTGTCAAGGCAGTTGTTATACCATCAAACTCTTGATCCATACGATCTGCACGAATTTTGATGCCATTATCTCTGTCATCTGTCCAATCGTAAATTCTTGAAAATGTGCCACTACTAAAAGGCATTACAATGGCCCTCCTGGTAAGAAGTGAAAATTACTGTTAATTATGCTTACAGCCTGTGTTGATGATGCCACTTTGATCCTCAAAGAAGCTGATCTACCAAGCGATCCTACTGCTTTTCTTTTTTGTATTATTCCTGCTGCGATTGTATCGCCCCAAAAATCTATATCCCATTCTGCTTCATCCCAAGCAGCAACCTCTGAATCAAATGATCCAGTTGATAAATTTATTCCTGATGGTGTTCTTTGATCTATAGCCAAACCAAAATCAAATGCTACATCACCTATAGCTTCAAATGTAGGCGCAATACTTGAGAACCTTTTTAGGCTCGATCTATCGCCAAAGTAATTAAAAGCAAATGATACATCAGCAGTAATGGCTGCTGATAAGTCTGCGACACCACCTATCTTATAGACCTTGCCATCTGTTGTTCCAAAGTATGTATCACCATTAAAGTTTGCAAAAACATGAGCAGGTATATTCTGAAATATAGCCCAAGCCCTTGTTATAGGNTTAAAAACGTGTTGGTTAAANGTATCTGTTGCATCACCAGTAGGATAATTAAAATATACTTTTGAGCCATCAGCAGAAACGTGTATTTGCCAACCAGTNGAANTNCCTGTTGNAGCNACNTGNTTTATNACTGTACCTCTTATNTTTTCACTNATAGCTGCTGCTCTGTTACCAACTAGGTCTTGTCTAAAAACCTGTGATAAAGGTAAATATCCTTCTTTTGTTATAATTATTAAATCACCACCAAGTTTAGCTATGGCTCTTGGCTCATTAATAGGCTCTGCTATCCTAAATGTACCAACCAATGCAAAACTAGATGCGCTAGGATCAGTACCAGAATAAACCAATACCTCACCACTACTCATTATNAAGGTTAGAAGGTCATCAATACCCTCACCACCATCTTGTGTCAAAACACCAATCTGTATTAAGTTACCACCAAATGTACCAACTAAACCTACAGGAAACTTAGTAAAATTACCTTGATGTGTGTCCACAGTAGCCGAATAGTAAAAGTTCTGATCTGTGCCAGTAAAGTAATATAATCTGTTCTTATAGGCTGTAACACCCTTTAGTGTTGATGCACTAGCACTATCTGACAAGGTTATACTTAGGTTTGATGCTGAACTGCCATTCCAACTAAAGGGTGTATCTGCTCCATTTACAAAAATGGTTAAACCATTAAATTCAACTGTCTGAAATCTACCATTCGATAGACCTGTTTTTTTACTTACGGCAGTACCAGAATTTATCTGATACAAAGTACCATTTGATCCTACAGCTAGTAACTGTCTGTTTGCTCCTGCATTATGCTCTACTAATGTTTCAACATTACCAGTACCTATGCCTGTGCAAAAACTACTATAACCTTCTCTTGTTGTTATCTTTTCCACAGTTGGAAAAAAATTACTCATAACTATTGCATCTGTTTGTGGCATAGCATCTAAGCTATCTCTTGAGTTCAAGCCACCAAAAGGTGCAGGTATATTTACAGATTTTACATTATATCTGTTTGCTGATCTTAATGGTTGAAGCATTAGACACTACCATAACCACTATCAGGCAAATTATAACTATATGGGCTTACTCTTAATCTTCTTGCATCATCTAATGTTATAGTCGGTGAGCCACCAGAACGTGATATAGCCTGTCTTAACTCTAGTTGATANTGTCTGTAATCTTCAGCAAAGTCTAAGCCGTGCATCTGTTTAAATCGCCAGGTTACACCCATCTCTATTAATAATTCATCTAATATGCCTGTATCACTATCTACAGTAAAAGCAGCTTGAGATGTGCCATCTGTCTTTTGATTCCAATGACTACTTACATACTCAAACCCAACTGTTTCTGTTGCAGTAGGTGTAGGTGTAATATCAAACCTAAGTGCGTTAGAACTTGGCTTTAATCTAAACCTCTGAGTTATACCTGCACTAGCTGTTCCATGCCTGTCTAACTGATATTGTTGTGGTGTAAGTGGGCCAGTAAACTTNTCTAAGTCAGTTCTATTAAAAGCCGTATCACTTACAAATCTGTCAAAATCAGTTGGCAGAGCGTAAGATTGTGTGCCATTAGCAGTAGAAAACGTATGCTCTTTTAACAATATAGGCCAAGTATGTGACCTCATAAGTTGTTTGCCTTCACGTTGCGCCAAAGCTAGTAACTGCCTTGCAGTCGGTGAAGTGTTACCAATTATTGTTGTTTCTCTTTCAAAACCTGTAAAATCAGCTACGTTTTGGCATATCGTCAATAGGCTCATCTGGTATTCCTAAATTAAGTGGTTTGTGTACTTTTTCTATCTTAGGCTTTGATTTAGTCTGCAACTCTGCAATTCTTTGTAACTCAACATAAGGCTCACCAATATTACGCAATATCTCAACATCTGCATCTGCTAACTGCTCTACAGTTTCTATACCAACAAGTTCTAACTCCACCCTTCTTGGCTCACTCATAGCAGGTAATTCTTTTAGTGAAGTGCCTTTTGTTTTTTTCTTACCTTTTGTCTTTTTGTAGGCTTCCCATTCAGTTGGAAACCTAGTTAAATCTTCTGGCCTTACAGGACATTCAAAAACATCCTTCATACCTTTTATTGTGATCCTTACAAAATCACGCATCTTTCCATTGAACTCACGTTCATAAAATTGTGGTTCTACACTCATAAAATCCCTCCAGATTAGTTAGTAAGGGGCAAGTTGCCCTGCCCCTAATTTTATTTACATAGGAAAATCACAGATAATTTCTTTATCTGAAATGTCTCCTGCAAATGCACAAACATGGCTTGTGACATCGGCAGTAACGTCTAGCTTTCCATCAGATGAACCAGTTGGTGTTAATGGATCACCATCTGCCCCTGCTGTTAATGCTGCTGCCATTGTTGCAGGGCCTTTTATCTGAACCCAACAATACTGACCATCAGTAGGTGTTGATTGTAAAATCCCTGCACCTATTTCTACAGAGTCAGATAGATCAGAAGTTACCTGATGATTTTTATAACCATCTAATGTGTAGTAATATGCTGCATTACCACTTGTGGCTGCAACACTACCTGCTCCAGTATCATACTGAACGTACTTATAGATTTTTGTACCATCTGAATCGATGATAGCACCTAACTGACCTGGCTTAAATTCTGCTGTGTCAGCTACGGCTGTTGGGTCAATACCCATAATTGCTGCTATTGCCATAACAACTTATCCTTTCTTGTTAATTAAAATTAAACGTGAATGACACCTTGTAAGGCTCTGTTAGAAACAGTTAAGTTTCCTGACCANAACATAGGTGTTACCATTGCATCNTGATTGACACTCATNTTAGCTTCGCCAGGAACAAAGTTTCTGTTAGCTGCAACTTCCAATCTTAGATAATCTGTATTTAAGAAATACATCTTATTTGTTGGACAAGCATCGTCAAAGATCACGTCTGAATTAAGATACTGAACACTTGTAAATCCAGAGTTTGCTAATGTATCAGATGTAACTCTCTGAATAGCCTGNAATGAGCCTAAGAANGCTTTNTAGGCATTTGCATCAGCCATAATTAAGTCTGGACTATCTGCGCCACGAACNAGACTCAAGTAAATATTATTCATATCTGCTTGAANNTTTGNTGTNCTAAANGCAGAACTTGTTGCNGTTNTNTGANCATTTTGGAAAAAGGTAAATGTAGAACTGTTAATACCACCTACTGTACCTGTTCCTGCATCTGCTACAAGTAACTGTAGTCCACCGATTTCTTTACCACCAGAACCAGTACCATCAGAATATAGTGATGTAGACAATGTATTCATCATTGTTTTTTCTAAAACACCAATTCTTGACTCAAGTAAGTTGATAACAGCTTCAGTACCAGAGTTTTGAATTTGCTCTAATCCTGANATTGTNACATTACCTGCAAGTTGNTTNTAGTCNAATGTAGCACTTGTTAANACNTCNGANGGTGAAACATCTAATGTCTCATATCCAGAATAGAACCCAACTGTGCCGTTTGAAGCATACTCAAGTTCTCTAACAATTTGTCTACCAGTAACAGTTGAAACGTTACCATTCTCATTTAATCTTCGTAGCAAAGCATTATGATTTGTTACGTTATCAGCCAAACTTTTAGATCTGTTTCTAAGAGTAGTGGTGATTATTTCCGATAAATTTGGACTTGCCATAATCTATCCCCTTTCATTATTTTCTAATTGTTGAATTGATTTCAAGATTGTGTCTCTTACAGACAAACCAGTTGGAAGTGCTTTTTCAGCAGGTGTTGGGTTACCTCTAACAGTTGATCTCTGTGCTTTTTTTGCCTTTTTCACAGCTTCGGTCTTAACCTCTTTCTGTGTCTTGGTCGCTGCATAGTTATCCATCAAACTCTGTCTTAATTTAGGGTCTGCATAGATAGCCATTTCATAAGCTGACTCAAGGTCTTGTGCTTGGTTGCCTTGTATCAATACTCCCATTCTATCCCTGACTTCTTCAAAGTGTGGATATTTAAGGTTGCCATTGGCATCTTTAGCACTTGCAAATTTGTCGATCATTGACTGTGTGTCTTGCTGAACACTTTGCATTTGTGTCTGTTGTTGTTGATTTAGAAAACCTTGTAACTGGGCTACTTGCTGTTGCAATGCTTTCACTTGTGGGTCTGCGTATTCATCTTCGGCTGTGTCCATTCCGACTTCCGACATATCTACCCCATAATTTTTAGCTAACCATTGGATCGCTTGTTTNGGGTCTTTACGCAAATAATCGTGGGCTGCAAATAATTGTCTTACAGCACCAATNTCATCCATCCCTNNTCTTTGAAAGTCAGCCAAATAAGGCTTCATAATTTCATCAAGGGCTTCCTGTCTCTTTCGGTATTTAGCTATACCTTGAGTTTTTTTGGTATAGTCACCTTCTAATTCTTTGTGCCTGTCGTACAACAAATGTTGTGCTTCAACAGGTAACTTTTCAAAACTTTCTTTGAAGTCTTTTGGCCAATGTTGAGGAGGTGTAATAGCTTCTAAAGGCTTTTCTTCTTCCTCTGATTTTTCTTCAACCTCTGTTTCAGCAACTTCTTCTTCAGAATTTTCTTCAGTTTCTTCTGTTGCTTCTTCTACTTCCTCTGTCTCTTGTGGAGTTTCGGCTGTTTCTTCTTGTGGTATTTCCTGATTAGCCAACACTCTGTTCAATGTCTCACGAACTGTCTCTGATGCTGACTCATTAGTAGCTTCTGGGCTTGTTGGCGCAGAATCTTGAGTGCTTTCTAGCTGTTCTAAATTTTCTGTCATTTTAATATATGGTTTTGTTCATTCCCTACTTCAATAAAGTTATTTTTACGCAAAAACTCCCTATGCTGTGATCTTGACGTAATCCAACCAAAATCTTTCATATTCTGATATGGCTCTATATCTCTCATCAAATTCACAGAATGAGATTGTATTGCTTCTGATTTTTCAACAAGTTTGCCATTAACATGAATGTAAGTTTTTTTACTCATGTCATAAGCATCCTTGCTGCTTGTTGGCGCATTTCTGCATCCATCTTACGAGCAGGTCTGTTAAATGACCCTAATGCTTGGACAAACTCTTGACCNAACACTTTCGCAAGTATTCCCATAAGAGGGCTATCTACAGCTTCCCTTATTATTTCTTTTTCTTGTTCTGATAATTCTGCATAGGCTTTCGCAGCCATTTCCATATCTACCTGCATTACACAAANTCTCCTGGATTACCAAACAGACCTANATTAGCTGCTGCTTGNGTTGGTTGTGTTAGATTTCTTGTTCGTAAAAGATCAACTAATGTGTTTTGTGCATATCCATAAGGCTGAAANAGATTGCCTTGACCTGAGTACAGATAAAAAGGGTCTTGTAAGTAATTTACTGCTAAATCATCTGATACTGGTGGTCTTTCTTCTTCTTTTTCTTCTACTGCATCTCTTGGGTTAGCTGCTCTAATAATCTGTGGCTCNTTGTTGTCATCACCCATGTTCATGTCTGTNGCAAATGGATCGCCTGATGCTAATCCTGTATATGTTGTTACATTTGGTAAAACACCTGATAAAACACCCATACCACCAAAAACAGGGCCAAAACCAGTAGCACCAATGATATTGCCTGTAGAATCAAATGATGGTTTACCACCTTGTCTAAGGTTTTCAGCTATTTTTTCTCTCAAGCCAAATATATCACCAGGGCCAACATTTATCTGCTCTTGTGTAGGATCAAAACCTTGTTCATCTATATCTGCCTGTTGTCTTGCAAAAGTTTGTACGTCTTGTGTGCTTGGCTGTAAATTAACACCAGGTATTTCACCCCTTCTAGCTTTATCGGCAACATCACGTTGTTGTCTTGCATAGACTGCTGCTGTTACAGCTTGTTGTTGTGGTGTACTACCTGCAAATCCTTGTGATTCACTAGGATCACTTAGGTTTGTTTGGTCACCACCAAAGTTACCAGTTCTTTGATCGTCAAATCTTTCTTGTGCTTCGATAGACTCATCTGATTCTGAAGATGGACTGTCACCCATTATAAAATCACCTTTTTAAATAAATTATTTTTAGTTCTTCTTCCATGAAGAATTGTGCCTTTGCCATAAAGACTGACTAAATGTTTTCTTGCTTCAAAAAGCATTTGTTTGGCATTGCCAAAAGGCATGACTAACTCAACTATCCAAAGGTTGTTGCCACCAACAAAATCCTGTCCTGTTATGTGAACACTACCTCTTTCATAGTTTTCAGATGCTTCATCAGTAAGCCAAGCCCAAATCATAAAACCTTGTGGGTTATTCTCACCATCCCAAACACGATACTGATAGTTAGCTATTGCAGGTAAGATTAATCTGTAAATATCACTAACCTTATAGGCTGCATGATGCCTAGAATGACCCATAAGCCATACAATACGGCCTAGTGCTTCGCTGTTGTTCATTTTAGCCAGTTACGATTTTAGCTGCATCTATTTCTAGTTTTTGCTGTTTAATAGCAGCATCGGTTTCTGCTTTTTGCCTATCAAGATCAAGTCTGGCTACCTTAACCTGTGCATCTGCCTGTGCTTGTGCAGTTTGTGCTTGTACTTTAGCAGCTTCTACCTCAACCAACTTATCAGCAGGATTTGCTTGTGGTTGTGGTGGTTGTATGGCTTCTAGGCTTTCTTCTAACTCCCTAGCACCTGGAAAAGCCCTAGCTGCAAATAATAACATCTGTTTTGCCTGATCGAACCCTAATGCACCAGAACTTACCAATGGCCCTACAGATTGTAAAAACTGTACTGTAGCAGTCAAAAACTCGGTTCTGTTCTTTTGATCCATAGCTGAATCAATAGCACTAGATTCCTCTGTATCTATAGATATTCTATAGCTTCTTAGTCGGTCATCACGCATGACTGCGACCACTTCTGGAGGGATAGCAATCGCAGTCATCTTTTCGAGTAAGGTTGGTTCTAAGTTCTCAACAAGCAATTCGGCCTTTAACTGCATAATTTTGTCTAAAAACTTTTCAATTCTGCGCTGTCTGTTGACTAAACGCATTGCACCAAACTGACCTTTGATCCTTTGTGCCGTTGCTGTTTCCCTAGATGCAGACTGACCCCTCATAATATCACTAATACCTGTGATCTCATAAATAGTCTCAATGACTATCTGCCTTGATTGATATAATGCAGTTAATGCCCTAATAAGGTTGTCTAGTGGGGCTTCTTGCATAACATTAGCAAGGCCACCACCTGCCTGTAACATAGCCATGTTATCTACTGGGATAAATTCATTATCATCAGCATCGGATAATCTAATCAGTTCTTGAAAACTAGCATCATACACACCTCGCCTTTTTAGGGCTTCGGTAAGTGCTGCAATCCTTTGTGTAATCAAATCTAGTTCAAATATCTGATCTTCATAGATAAACAACTCTGGTACTGGCAGAGTGGTGTCGGTAGTGGAGACTGCATATAACGGCTCTGGCATTGGCCAAAATCCATCTAAATTGTAAGGATCGTCAAAGTCCTCTAGTATTTCATTAAAACCTGTTGCAACAAATATTTGTTTACCAGACCTCTTATCCCAAATCTCATAAACTTCAGCCATATCTGGTTCTGGATTGTCCTGATAATCAGACATTTCTGTTGATCTGTAAGTCAGAGGTATTTGCTCACCCTGTGTTCCATAATAATCAACCAAGTCCTGCCTAGATAATAAATGCCTAAAAGCAACCCATTTAACATCTTCCCAACATCTAGCAGGTGATATTGTTAAATCTGACCAGTTAACGTGTTCACAGGTAATTGACTGCTCTCCAATAAACTCAACTGGATCACCCTCAATAAACATACCTCTTGAATCTTGCTTGACATTCTCCTGGTCAACTTCATTGCCATCAGGATCAAGCAGTCTTTGTGCAACCTGCACTTCACCCATTTGACCTGGTGCAACTTCACCAATNCCAGTAATAGGNTCAACTGTAACAGGTATTCTTTCTGGCTCACCAGTAACTAAAACAGGATCATACCTCAACCTAATAGCACCACGACCAACAATCAGCATATCCTCAATGGCTTTCTTNACTGCATTGTCAAANTCGTAAATATCTAGCTGATACTGNAANCCTCTNTCAACAACTTCAGCAATAGTCCTACCAATNGGATCATTTGTCTTAAACCTACGGCTAACCTTTGGCTTCGGTGTATTGAAATACAAAGCAGACTTCAAAGTATCAACATTAGAATGAAATATATTCATCCTAGTCTCACGTTCAAATCTGTTTACATTATCATCACGATACCTCTGAACTATGCCTTCAGNACGTTCTCGCCANTTTTCCTCAAAACGTCTAGCNTTTAATATCTGATCGTTCCAATAAGCAGCCCTGTCAGCTTTCTTAGTTGGTTCTCTGTCAAATCCATATTCCAATTATAATCTCCACGATCCTGGTCGGCTTACGTTGTCCAAACCACTCATCATTTCCTCAATGGTTGGCTTTCGCCAAATATCCTCATCAATCTCCGGGGCTTGTCTTGTAAATGGCCTGCTCATACAAGCATAACGAATATCATCTGCTGCATGATCTTCCTGTGTCGTATCTATATCTTCCATTCTGTGCTTATCGTGGGTCAAAACTGGTAAGGTTCTAATAGTGTCAACGCAATCACTAAACACATAAAGCATAGGAACTCCATCATCACCCATCAACCTCTGACGAACCTGATCCCATCCTGCTACCCTNGAATTATCAGCCCTTCTAAACCNAACACCACATTTACCTAATCTTTCGCCAATAGATGGCCCACCATCAAACTTCCAAATGCTAGGATCACCAACACCAAAGTCTATTCTTTCACCTTTTTCCATTGCCCTGATACCACTACCAACTTCTTCGGCAGTCATTCGCAAACCTCTATTTGGCCCTGCTGCTCCATACCACTCACGATACCTAATCAAAGCATCATCTGGTATAGTCTCATGTCCTTCAGCTACAGCCCACCAACCAACACTAAAAGGTGATGCACTTCCCCAATCAAAAGACCTAAACTTTGTCCAATGATGTGGTATCTCAAATGGTCTTATAACGTGTAACTCACGTTTCCATACATCTCCAAAGAATGATCCGACAACTAAATCCCAATCACCTTCTCTTAATGCCCTGCCTAACTCCTCTGGCAAACCACTAAATGAACTCGCATAACTAGGATCAATGTATTTGTTATCTTCCATCCTCGCAGGTATGTACATAGATAACCAACCCCTATCCTTTGGATTATTAGGGTCACGCATCGTATGATCGTAAAAATACGTTTCACTTGGCGCAGGGTCGATATACAAAGCCTTCAAAAAATTNTGTGATTGACCACCTGGATTGGCAGTCATAATTAATCTTGGTAAGTAATCTTTCTGAACAGGCTCATAAGACCCTAATCTCATTCTACTCTTAATATACCCAAGCTGATAAGNATTAAACTGACCTGCTTCGTCAATNAAACAAATATGTATTTCTGTTCCTTGAATACGATCACAGTCACTATCACGTTCTAAATACTGAAACTGTATGCTCGATCCATTGTAAAACTCAAACCTTTTCCTTGTCTCATTGAAAGCACCTAACTCACTAGGCATCTCTTTTTTCAAAGGCTGAATGTGATTACTGTCTAACTCTGGTAATGACCTTCTAAAAATAAAAGCATTTAAACCAGGATTTTCTAAACAGAAACCTATTATATCCCAACGACCACTATGAGACTTACCTCCACCTGCTGCCCCACCAAACAATATCTGCTTGGCTTTGCACTTGTGCAACAAATCCTGTTTAGGCTGTGGCGTGTAGTCTAGTTTTATTAGTTTCTTAGACATAATGGTTACCTATGGTTGACGACAACCTGTGATTTTTGTTTTTTGTTTACGACAACCAAGTGGTGTTTAATTTTTGGTGCGTGGGTATGTGTTTACATATCGACTTCGTTGTCGCAAAAAACCTAGCTGTGGGGCTTTGCATGGGGGCTGTTTGTCTAGTAAATGCCTAGTTGTATTTCTGTAACCCTTGCTGACAAACAGTTTAATCATCTAGTGTAACAGGTTTATTACCTGTCGTACTAATGTCTATGGTTTCTGCTGCGCTGTCTCTTTGTATGTTTATCTGTACTGCTAAGTTATTGTTTTTATTATCGTTATTACCAAATATTTCTTTTTGTGTGCGTTCTAAATACCAACTATCAGCTTTCCAATCACCTCTTTTTCCTGCTTTGGCGATATTCGACAGCCTAGAAACTACAGCCATGCTTTCGGCTTCACGTACCAAACTAGCAAACTGTGGATCACGTTTTACCCACCGATTAAAGCTATCATAACTTACACCACTCGCTTGAGCAGCTATCATCTTTGGATTACCATCTCGCAATAATGCAAGGATTGCTTCCTTTACCTCTGGTGTATCTTTATCAAACTTCTGCACATGATCGACTTTTCTCGGCACAATGGTTGTCGGTTGTCGTACCTTTTTGTCGTTGGTTGTCGTTTCAACTACTTTCCTAGCTAATTTAACCTTATGCTGAATATTACCCCAACCCTCTTTTTTAGCCCTCTTAGTAATAGATTGTCTTGAAACATCATAGTCATTAGCCAAAGAGTAAGCTGACTCACCATTGTTGAACCTAGCTTGTATTTCAGCCCAATTTATTCCAGGTTTTGATTGATTGTTTCTCATAATAAAATACTGCTCACCTCATTGCTAGTCTGGTTAGGAAAAAGAACGTAAGCAATAAAATTTGCAGTATATAAAAAACATACCCACATTTTGTCTGACTTGTCTAGTAGACACAGAATTTTTTTTTCAATCACGTTTTTTATCCTTGTTATGTATAAATGTTTTACAAATCTCACAGATAAAACTTTCCCATTTTTTTTCATCAAAATGATATATTGCCTTACAATTTCTACATTGAACTGATTTACTCATTCTTCAACTTCTCTATCAATTCCATCAATATAACTGTCCATCTCAACTTAGCTGTATCTTTATTACATCCTAAAAACATAGCTATTTTGCGCCAAGAAAACTTAGATGCTCTAGCCCATATTAATTCTTTCTGTGGTTTATCAAGATACACTAGCCACAATAAAGCCTGGTCACATCTATCAATCTGTTCACCTGTTGGTTTTGGTCGTGAGATAGTATAATCATTATATCCATAAGCCTGATTAGGATCATTAGGATAATCTGGCCAATGTATCATCTTCTGCTTTTTCATAACTGGTGGCATACGATTGAGAACATCAACCATTTCTTCAAACCTATCAGCTAGTTCTACGGCAGTATATTCAGCCATTATGTAACTCCAAATAAATGTAAATATTTTGCAGGACAATGTAATCTAAAATCAGGATCATTAGGTGGTGGACAAGTAGCTTTGAATATCCAAGGTTTTTTACCGAAATCATAAGCCTTTGCTCTAGCTTCCCACTTTGATCGTTCTGGATCNACTTGTGCAGCAGCCTTAAACTCATCTGTTATATTATTAAAAATCTGAAAAAGATAAGCACGAACATTCCCCTCTGGTTTATTTTCAAGCCCCTTTCTTAAAATAGTAAGAACTAACCTGTCTTTTTCTTTCTGATCTTTATATCCAAAGTCATGAGCCTTTTTTCGTAACTGTCCAATAATATTCTCACCATCTTTGTAGGTAGTATATTCTGCTANTACGTTCTTATAATACTGCCATTCATTNATATNAGTTGGAGCAATATTTTTTTGCTCTGCCCTTTGTATCTTTTCTTTACTTAGTATATCTCTATACTTAGTAGTGTACTGATTTGCCGTATACGGCTCAGCCGTATCCGGTAAACAAGGAAATGGTGAATCATAAACGTAGTAGCTAAAACTAGAGTACTTACCCTCTGTTCGGTGTTCTTCTCTGACAATATAATTTCTTTTAACTAATTGGTTTATGACCCTGTAAGTTTTATCTCTGCCAAACTTAAATCTGTTTTGTATATTTGTAGGCTTAACTATCCAGTTACTTGGCTTGGACAACAAATAAACCATTACTGCTAGGCAATCACTATCAAGACCCTCATCATTGAGCATATTGTTAGGGATAACACTATAGTTCTCTTTTAAGGTTGATTTGTTAATAAACTGTTCAGTCACTTTCTTCACTTACCCTAATTGCTAATAATATCTCTGCTGCTACTTGTGGCACTATGCTATTGCCAAGCGCTTTCAACTTTTTGGAACGATCTTTTTCTCCTTTTGTAACTCTTGGGATATGGTCTGGTTCTCTGTCGAAATGTCTAAGTAGCCCTCTGGATATCCCATTAACCATGTCACCCACTCGCTGTTCAATGTTCCCATCGTGTTTTCCTCTTTGACTGCCATCGTTAGACCCACTTGTTTTCCTAGTTTTATTCTTCTCTGAACTGATGGGTTCGACAGATTTCCTCGATCCCGATTGTCCGATGCTGCTGGTGTCGGCCAAAACTTTTTCTTTTCCATGTGGAATATTCTTCTCGGTAGACTGTCTCTGTCCATGTTCTCGTTCCACTTGTCTATGTTCCCCGTGTCCTTGTAATCCCTCGTTGTCGGTGTTGGTAACAGTTTCGTTTTCTCTGTGTAATTGACTGCATCTCTCAACTTCACTCCCCACTTCTCGCCCTTTTCGTTCTGTCGAAAGAACCTGCCGTTTGCACTCTGAACATCCTTTGCAATTCCCCCCTCTACATCTGATGCTCTCGGAGTCGGCCACAAGCTGTCCGATGATCCAAACTCTGTCTCGTCTATGTGGTGCGTTTTTGGCACAAGCTGGAATAATAATCGGTTGTATTTCGTAACCTTCATTTTCCAAACTAGAGATACAATGTTCGAGCAAAAAGCCGTCTTGGATGGTAATAAGACCTTTAACATTTTCAGCAATGATCCATTTCGGTTTGCTAACTTGTAATATTCTAATAATTTCATCCCAGAGCCACCTGTCATCTGAGTCTCCTTTTTGGACTCCTGCTTGGCTGACTGGTTGACATGGGAATCCGAATGTGCAGATATCAATTCTTCCAAGTCTACTTGCATCTAATGTCCTAACATCGTCAAAAATTGGAACTTGTGGCCAATGCTTTTTAAGAACCTTTTGACAGAAATCATCCATCTCACAAAAAGCAACTGTTTCATAACCACCAATGAGTTTTTCGGCTGCATAACTAAACCCACCAATACCAGAAAACAGATCAAGTAATCGCATCGCCATCTCATAGTATCTCCCTAGCCAAATAACAAAATGTTGGTAAATCTATGTCAGCTACATATCGTTTATCGTAGGTCTTTTCTAATTGCACAAAAGCTATCGGAACTCTTACTCTGATTGGTAATCTGTCAAACTTATAAACCAAAATAGGAATTTTCCTAACAAGGTCAGATGCAGTACAAACCTGTTCCCACCACTCATCTTTTGGCAAGTAACCTTTGGCATATCGCTTACACTCTATGCAGAATGGCCAACTAGGATCGCTACTAATCAGATCGCCATGATCGGCAGTTCTGGTCTGCTCTAAATCTCTATGTAATTTGATACCTAATTCGTCATCTAAAAGACTTGCTATCTGTAATTCAAACCTAAGACCCTTGTTGCGTGAATTAGTCAATTAAACCACCTCTATGAACAAAAGTTGGCTTTCTNACTACTCTGCCATAATCTACTTCTTTAGCTGCTCTAGGATCATCTTTNAAAGCATCTGGTGCTTCTTCTTNTGGATCAACAGTACGTTNNATAAATTCATCTTGAATTTTTTGTTGTTTTCTTTTTTCTCTTAAAATTCTTGCCCTACATTCTTTACAGGTTGTTTGATAGCGAATACGATCAAAAGCATCTCTAAACATACCAAACATACTTAAATCTTTTTTGGCTCTGCAAATTTTACACTTTTTATTCATTTACCACCTATCAGCTTTGATAATTGTGGAAATCGCAACACCATTTTTTCGATAGTTGCCAAGTTTGGTGACTGCTTATTATGTTTCCATCTCCACAAAGTAGAATAGTTGACTACTCCATTTAATTTTAATGATGCTTTGTAAATATTACCAAAAGTATATTCAAGCGCATCTATAATCAATTTATTTGTTTCGTTTGACATAATTTTTCTAATAATTCTATTTCTTCAGTATCAATGTTGTCTTTACTTTCTCGCCATCTTTGCATGACTTCCCANGCAAAATTACCATAATCTTCTTTTGTCATTGGGATAGCTATTGTTTGTTTGTCTATGCAAACCTTCAAGCAATTAGCTATAGGGATTACATAGACATTATGTTCTCTACTAAACGTCACTTAATAGTTCGACCCACTAGGGGCATAAGGATGTTGTCCAGACGTTGTGCCGTAGTCACCTTGTCCTGTTGGTGGTGGTGGATTGTTTCCTTGTTGGGGAAAGCCCCCACCAGTTGATTGTGATGCTTGTTGATAGGGATTTGGTTGAAACCCACCACCTTGAGTATTTGCTTCTCCTGGCTTTTGACCTTTTGGTAAAGCAACCATTTTACCCTGTTTTTGTGGTAACATATTTAATATAAATGTAGGTTCATATTCATTTTTCTGTGGATTTGGTGGAAGTATTACACCAATCAAAGATGCGTATTCTGGCTTGTAACCTTTTTGTGGGTTACCTTCTATAAAATAAATGTTTTGTTGCTGATTTATCATTTCAATAATCTTTCTCTTGTCATGTTATATGTTTGATTATAAAGGTTAGCCAGTANTTNATTGTCATAAAAGACCCGTATTTCATNGCTATNTCTATTTTGAAACGGCTCTATNTTAGCCGTNGGGTCACCTAANAGNTATCTTANNTCTGTAAGACCATTTAAGTAACCAACAACNATGTTNAAAGCAGCTTCTTGTACTGCAACACCATTGNTATTCATATATCGGTCATAAGCTATAGTTGTGATCTTAGTCCACTCTAGTAACTCAGCCGTATTCTTTATTGTTCCTGCTGCACAAGCCTGTTGCACAACTCCAGTTGTAAATATGTTTCTTGAATCAACAGGTGGTTTCTGAAAAGCCATTAAAAACCCTCTGGATAAATAGCCCAAGCTAATATGTAAATCACATAAAATGAGCCAAATAATGCTAGACAACTAAATAGTTGACCTAACCATATAAGTGCATTTTTCATATTTCTACTCCCCATATTGTCATTATTTCTTTTAAAACTTCTTCATCAAAATCATTCCAAACATAGTGCATGAGATTTAGTGGTGCATACATAGCAAAAACTCTTGGATCGTTAGATATTTTTAGTAAGTTTTGCCTTGCCCTAGCTGATATTCTCATTGTTTCAAAGGCTTGTTTAAGTTCTTTGTGTCTCAAAAATTCTGTGTTGTTTTCATCAAATATTGTGTATTCAAACGCATTAGCTATGACTAATTTTGGTGGCTTTTGTGCTGCGTTTGTATATGTAGCAACTTGACGTAAATGTGCTTTAGAAGGTGTCTCTGTTTTGCTAGGCTTTCTAAGCCTAAGTGATCCATCTTTGTTAAATAAACCACTAGCCGTAGACCATTGTGTTTTGATTTCTATAATTGAATTTTTTGTAGTTACATCAACATAACCACCCATAGCAAGGTCAATACCTTTGCCTTCACCTTTTACAAGTTCTTGAAAGTCAGTTGCTTCTACGTTCATTTTACGAAAAGCAGAAAGTAAGTTAGTTACTACATCTTGAAACTGACCTATACATACATTTTTTTGATGAACATCTTTGTCATTGATAGGGTGGTGTTGTTCTAATACGTTTTGCCAATGCTCCCTAGCTTCTTGTTCAGCTTTGCCTTTCATCATATCTACAAGACAAGACTCAACTGCACTACCTGATCTCATTTTAGCATTAGGTGGTGGCATTTTATTAGGCTCTAAACCATAAACATATTTGATGTTGAACCAATCCATAGGGCAGTTTTCAATGTCCATCCTTGATGGAAACCACATATCGATGAGTGTATCACTTGTATGTAAATTGGTCATATTTTCCTTATAATATGCGAATACGAATAGTGTCAATTAAAAACAAAAAATTATGCAAATTAGCATACTAATAATATAAACTTTGTTCTATTACATCTCCGATATCATCATCATCAGCTTCAATTAAATGTCCATAAATATTCATAGTTGTTGCCAAATCTTTGTGTCCTAATTGTTTTGGTATCCATTTAAAAGATTTTTTCTCTTTCATAGCTATCTCAATGATTACACTAGCATAGTAGTGTCTCAAAGAATGAACACAACCTTTCCAATCAGACTGTTTGCCAATGATTTTAAGTGCTTTTTTTATGCCACCTTTTACAAGACCATTATGTGTTCTAGGCTTATTTTTCTTTTTTTTGCTAGGAAATAGCCAATCTCCACCATTTAAACCAATAATATAAGATTTAATTCTTTCTACTGACTTTGCACCAATATAAACAAATCTTTCTTGTTCTCCATTTTTTAGTTCATTGTATTTAATACCATACCTAGTTTGAACTCTTGTGATTTTGACAAAAGGCTTTGGTGAATTAAAAAAGAAATCACTAGCTTTTAATGGGCTAACCTCACTTGATCTAAGCCCTAATGAGCATAGGTGAGTGAATAAAGCATTGTCAGGGCTACAATACTTATCAACGGCTTGTAAGACTTCCCTAGCAAGTTCTTTGTTAGGACACCATACTTGTTTCTTAGGCCTACTAATTTTAGCCTTTTTGCTTTCAGATGGATTTATATTAAAGTGCTTTCTATTTTCATTATATATATAAGTTATGGCACTTTTAAAAAAACTATAAATATGAACGATAGTTGTAGCTGAAACATTGTGTTTATTTCTTTTAAGTGTTTTTAATATTTTATCCATCGTATGATCGTCTAAATCTGCTATCTTGTAATCAATTAGAGGTTTATCATCGACCATAAAAGGCGAATGTTTATCAGCTAAATGATTATTTACATAGCCTAAGTAGTTTCGATAACTTGTAGGGGCTACATTCTGTTTTGCATAAGGTAAAAAACTGTCAAAAGCATCTTTAACAGTTAGATTACTTTTGTTTGTTACCTCTGAAAATTTACCAAGTTGCATCAGCTTTTTTGTTAAGGCTTCTTCAGTTTTGGCAAATGCTATTTTCTTACCATTTTTTCTAAAATAATAAACACAATTAGCCTTATCATAGGAGTATTTAACTGACATTAACTTGCTCCTGACTTACTAGTTCAACTGCTAATTCGTAAGGATCATCAAGAATTTCAAAAATTTCATCAATTCTTTTGTTTAATAATTCACATTCTTTTGTTGTAAATAATAAATTTCCATTTTTGTCAGTTTGCACCGATGGATCATCATCAAAATGAAACAATTTGTTATTAGTGTAAAGTGAAGTAATAAACTTTTCGCACATATCTTTATTTGAAAGAGTTGTGTTATAATCTATTGAAAGTAGATTAGTTTCATTTTCTTTTACTAATTTTATCATTTCATCAAATGTATTTACTTGTCCGATATCATCTAAATATTCACCATGTTCGTCTAATTTTAAAATAGAATATTTATATTCAATGCCCTCATTTTTTATTGACTCATCCTCAAGATCAAAAAAGTAGACTTGAATATTACCTTTTGAATTAGTGTAAGATGGTGCTAAATCGTTATGATATGATGAGTTTTGAAAACCTAATTTTTTTAATTCATCAATATCACAGTTCATATTATAGTTGTCATTGAATGCAAATTTTACTCTTGATTGTTTCATTATTTTACTCCCTTGTTGATACATTTAGATATAAATTGAGCTACTAATTCTTCATTGCTTTTCATTTCAAAAATCATTTGATGCTTTGAAAAAAGAACAGCTTGACACATTTGATCGAAAACACTCTGACCAATAGTTGTCTTTAACAAGTATAGAAAATCTGATTTTTTCATATTATGATGCTCTTTGTAGTTGTTTTAAAACATCATTGGTAAAATCTCTCTCATCTTGGTTTGGTTGCATACCATCAACTGCTATCCATTGAATCAAGCCATCAGTAATTTTTCCTGTTTTTTTATTGGTTTTATAAGTTGCTTTTTGCATCCAAAAACCACTAGCTTTTAGAGATATGCCACTTTCATGTGGTCTTGTGTATGTAATTACACATTTGTAACCCATAGCAAAACAAGCTGCTTTAGCTTTACCAAGAAGAAAACTAGCAACATCTTTGCCACCTTTTGTGCAGAGCCTTCTAATCTCTACATGATCCCTTCTTCTGTTCCATTTAGANGATGGCACATCAACTGTAGCAACACCCAATAGGTTATTGATATCAAACCCAATAGAATTNCTGTCTTTNATATCNACAGCACCAATACTGAATTTATGTCTTTTAAGTGGCTCTGAATGTCTGTGATTTTCAGACACAAAACCTTGCGCTTCACTAAGCGACAATTTTACGTTTGTAAGTTTCATTTAAGTCTCCTAACCATTCAATAATTTATTTTATGCGAAAACGCATANTAATGCAAACAAAAAAAGAATGTTTTTGAAAAACCTGTTACACTTTAAACTCTACGTCTTTTAGCCATCTTGTTTGTTTTGACTTTTTTAACCATTTTGGTTTTCTTTTTCTTTGGCTTCATAGAGCCATAACCTTTACCCATAGGCATGATAGATCTCCTTAGTTGTTAACATTTCCATCTGCGTCTTGCAGCTTTCCCTCTTGGCCCTTTCCAATTCCTAGACCTGGCACAAAAAGACTTTCTTCTAGCAGCAGCTTTACTTCCTGGTTTAACTTTACCAGTAACTGGTGCTTTCAAATTACTGCCTGTAGCACGATTGTATTTAGCCCTACCTTTTGCAGTAAGACCACCACCTTGCTTAACTGATAGCTTTTCACCTCTACCAACAGATAGATTNACTGACTTTTTTTTCTTACGTTTAGATTGAGCCATGTAAAGCCCTCATACGTTTGACAAGCCTACCTGCTCTGTTTGGCACTTGTTTATACCAATTTGAGTCAATCATCTCATCAGCAGCTTTATTCCAATCTCTATTATCTACACCAGACTTCATGCCAACAAATTTGCTTAGTCGAGGATAACCAAGATTAAACATCATGTTTGCTATAATTAGCTGTGCTTCTTCTGGTAAATAATTAAAGTCATCATATAACTTTTCACAATCTTTAATTACAGTCTCAATATCTTTATCAAACCAAGCACTTACTTGTTCATCTGGTATCTCAACATCAACTTGCAAATACTTCTCATCATCCCATTCTGTAATCATGTGACCTATACCACCTGTAACCACATTTTCGCTGCAAAAGTAGGTAATGTGATTGCCTTTGTCGTTCTTCTTTACACCCTCATCAGCTTCAAGTTCTTTTCTTAACTGCTCAATATCCATGATCTTACTTTCTTTTTCTAGCTTTAGCCTGTGCNGTTTTNGATAGTTCTCTCATGTGAAATAATGGTTTTGAAGATTTNGTATGTGTCTTACCAGAATGTAACTTGCCATTAGGCATCCTGTGCATACCACCTTTGTNTTCTGTACCATCTCTAAAATAATGCTTTACACCTTTTGCCATTACTTTTTCCTCTTTTTCTTTTTGAGTTTCTTGAAATCTGCCCCTGTAATTTTGTTTCTTGGTGGGGCTGTTCTAGCTAGTTTTTTTTGCTTTGGAGAATATTTACTAAATGGCATTATCTTTTCCTCTTTTTTAGTATGGTTTTTACTTTACCTTTAGGATTGGCACGTTTGCGTTTTACAGCCGACCTTATCTGTGCCTTAGTCATAGTCTTAGCTTTTGCAGATGGAACGCACTTAGGGTAGCCCCTCTTACTGCCTTTGGCTTTGCTACGACCACACTTCTCATAGCCACCACCCTTTTTAGGCGCAGAAATATCTACCCATTTTTCTTTCTTAAACCACTTTGTAAGTCCACCAGTAGGCTTTGCCATTATGCAGTCCTATACTTTCCACCACGTTTCTTATACGTTCTGACCAAATAAGCATTGGCATAAGCTGATGGATATACGTCAAACTTTCTTTTTGTTTCGGCCTTTACTCTTGCGTACAGAGCCTTGTTTGTTGGTATTGCTTTTTTCTTGCTGCTTTTCTTTTTTTTGCTTGGTAGTGCCATGATCTTGCTTTGCCCTCTTTTTTATTGAATCAACATATTTTTTCCAAAAAATATCAGCTATTGCATGAAAGAAATCGTATAACCTCATGTAAATATTACTCATTTTTTCCCCATCAGTTTCATTGCTTGACCAACACCTTTGATGCCAAATGAACTAGAAACGGCTATAAATAAAAGATATTGATACCATTTTGGTAATGTATTTAANACTTCAAAACCTTGTCTGACATACTCTGTCATGCTNGGTATAAANACTAATATTGCAGGTAGTAGTAAAACAATTAGAGCAAACTCATCTTTCCAACTGCTATCTGTGGCATCAGCCATAGACTTTTCCCATGCAATTTCACCTGACGCTATTTTTTCTGCTACTGCTGCTTTACTTTTAGCTTGAGCAACTTTAGCTTGGCCATCAGCTTTAACTTTCTCGACCTTAGATTCCATCCAAGAACTAGCAAGGTTAGCTATAGGCCCAATAAGGGCTGAAAACATATTATTTCCTATTCATAAAAGCAGATGCACCCATGTATGCAGCAACGATACCACCACCAGTGATATAAAAAAGATTACTAATATCTGCCAAAGCCTTAACTCTTTCCAAATCGACAAAGAACATAGCAAAAGTAAATAAAGCCATAGCAACCAAACTGGCAGTTGCCATACGTCTTTGCGCTCTTTGTTTTCGTAAATCATGTTCTAGCTTCTTTATTTCACTTACATGACTTAGTTCTTCGTCACTAACTATCCCATCTCCATCTTCGTCATACTCTGCGTAGATAGATTCTTTCTGTAGTTTTTTTTGGGTCATGTGCCGTTCATTAATTGTTGGGCTAACATCTGTGAAGTTACTGGTACTGCACTCTGCATTGTTCTACCTGTACCTGCTACAACATTTCTAAAAACTGGATTAAATGGTCTTGAATAAGCTAATGCACCACCAACTACAGGTGACAAACCTAAACCAAATGAAACAGGGTCTAACGCAGAACCGAAAGCTGTTGAACCCAATTGACTTACAGGATTTGCTGTAAGAAGCCCACCAGTAATAAGCCTTGATGCTGTGCCACTATCAGGAACAGTATCGCCAATGACTCTTTGACCTAGTTCACCCATACGTTGCATCCTAGCAGTGCCAGTTTCAAATGCTCTTTTACCTTTCCCTTTTGCGCTTTCTTGTAAAATGTCACCAGGAGTGAATGTACCACCACCAGTCTTTCTTCTTGTTGATGCCTGTGCTACAACTCTGAAATTTCCATAGGCTTTATCTAAATCTAATAATTTTTTGCCTTGTGTTGGGTTTTGGTCAACTATCTCTTTTACAAGAACAGAACGTATATCTTGAAAAATGTCAGCTACATCTTTGTCATCAGGACTGCCTGTTTTATTTCTATCAATAAATAGCCTTAACTTTTCTTGTATTTTTTTGATTTTCTGACCTGATAATTGACCATCTTTCGTTTCTTTTAAAATTATATCTTGAACTCTTGAGTTTACTTTTTTTTGTAGTTCGCTTGGAGTTGCTTGAACAATAGTATTAAGTTCATCAGTTAAGTTACTGGTATTATTGATATTTACCTTATCTAATATTTTTCTGTAGTTTGTTCTAAATGTTTTATCTGCAAACCTTATGATATCTCTACCTTCGGCAGTTTTTGGAACTTTGACACCAATGGGTTCAAGAGCTTCGTTAGCTGTTGCTCTGTTAAAACCAATCCTTGATCTTTCTAAGGCATTTTTGATTGAATCTCCTACACCAAAAACTGTACCTGCTGCTGATTGTTCTGCTCTATTCAGCATAGTTCCAATCAATCCTGATTCTTTTGTAGCTTGACCTGCTGTAAGTGGCACACCTTTTTTAATTAATTCTTTTGCTCCTTCAGTTATTCTAGGTGCTACTGCTTGTATTGCAGGATTTAAGGCTGCACCAATAGCTGCTGAAGTGCCTGCTGATTCCAATCTGTTTTCTAAACCACCCTCACCTGCACCAAAGCCATAAACACCACTAGCTGCACCACCTCTTAAGGCAGAGCCACCGATCTGTTGTCCTCTTGCGCCTATCCCTGCTGTTCTTGCTAGTTGTGCAATCCTACCTGCTGTGGCAGTCTGACCTGCTCCTGGTATAAACTGTGCAAGTATCATAGATGGTATAGACCCTGCAATTTCAGTAGCTATAGCAGCACCAGGATTACTTTCTCTAAAATCTTTTATCTTACCTCTAATTTCATTTAGAGTTTCAGCATAAGTTTTATCACTATCTACAGCAGACCTGATAGCTGCTTCAATTTCATCAGCAAAACCAAAAGTCAAACCTTGTGCAAATGTCCTTATGTTTTGTGACTCTGTATTATTATTTACTGGAGTTTCTTCTACATCTTTTAATAATGCTTGTAATTCTTTACTTGCCATCATTGCCCCTGCTGTAGTTGTAATATTTGTTTTGCTCTAAGAACCATTGCATTATCTTCAGTTGCAGTTAGGCTCTTACCTCTAAGTTTTTCATAAGCCTTAATCTCTGCTAACGTGTTAAATTCTTTTATCAATGCAGGGCCAAAGACTTCATTGTTTTTCTTATAAGTATTTAAATAATCGTCAACACTTGCAAAAGTTTTGTTACCCATCTTGCCTTTTCCATAAGTGCCGTTTTGTGCAAAATAGTTTGATGCTTCATTAGCAACTATTTGTGATTTTAATGCTGCTTGTTTTTGGAAAGCTAATATAACTTTGTTTGCTTCTACAGTTGATCCAAGTTGTGCAGTCGCTTTGCCAGAAAAATCTAATTCTTTGTTGGATAAAGCACCTTTAAGTTTTGATGTTTGATCTAGCACAAGTTTGTTTATGATTGATCTAAANATTTGTTGGTCACCGACTTTTTCTAAATCNATNCCAACTTTTTTAGGATCAACTCCAAAAGCACTTACCAAACCACCAAGACTTTCTTTCAAAGTTAGTAAACTTTCTTGACCTAAACCTGCTACATCAGGATTTGCTTCTAGTAATGCTAATGCTTGATTTATATTTGTTATTGTATCTTGAGAGTTTGTAGCAGGTTCAAAAATATTTTTTTCAACTCTTGCTGCTCTTTTTTTACCTACTTCTTCTTGCTCTTTTGTAAAAGGCACACCAGTTGACACATTTATGTTTGTACCACCTTTAGCTGTAACTTCTCTTATGTATTTATTGTATTCATCAGTACCAGGAGTTAATCCTAATGCTACTGCATTTTTCTGTGCTGTTGTTAAAGCATTTGGCTTTATCTGTGTTAGATTGCTAATAGATGTTGATTGTTGACCAAAAGGCCCTGTTTGTGTTGTTTGTATACCTCTTAAATTACCACCTAAATCAACAACTTCTGAACTTGTCGTAGGTCTTAAAAATGATTGACCAAAAGCATTAGCAAAAGCATCAGGATTAGCTGCTGCAAAAGCCCTTAATCTTGGATCGGCATTTTCTGGTATCATACCCATAATTTGTTGGGTGCGTTCATCTTCTCTTGCAACCTGTCGGTCTATTGCACCTTTTTGTAGGTAAGCACCAATCAATGCAGAACTAAGCCTACCAAGACCTTGTAAGGGTGTTCTTACTGGTGCTGACGATGAACCTTGTTGCATCAACTGTTGACCTAATATACGTCTAGGATCAGATTGAAACGCAGGATTAAGTGACTTAAATCTAAAACTTGGACTCATTGTTCTTGGTGGTATTGCCATTATTTATCCTATCTAAGTAAGTATGCTGCGCCTAGATTACCTGCCAATCCAAATAATCCACCTAAATCTGCTGATCTACTTGCCATAGCTTGATTGAAAGCATTTTGTTGTGCTGCCTGTTGTGCTGCAAATGCCCCTTGAGTATCTATTGCACCTGGTGCAAAGAAACTAGCTTGTTGTATCTGTGGGCCACCAAGTAAGGCTGCTAACTCATTAAAGTTCTGACTCCTAAGTGCATTTCTTTCAGCTATCTCTCTACTTCTTTGCTGTTGCGCAATTTGGTTAGACAGTAACTGATCGGCTATCTGTTGTTGTCTTGCTGCGTTTTGTAACTGGACATTAGCTGCATCTTGTCCAAATGCCTGTTGCTGTCTTGCTAGTCCAAACTCACCTGTGGCTGCTCTTTCACCAAACTCCATAGCCCTATTTTGTCTAGCCTGGTTAACTAATCTATCAGACTCTTGACCTGCTGCTAATGTAGCCTGTTGCGCTAGTCTCTGTAGTTGTTCATTTTGTTGTGATTCAAGCCTATTTACAGCTTGGTTATATGGATCACTTGTTATAGGTATGCCACGATTTATCAGATTTGTTTCTAGTTCTTCTCTTTGTCTAGTAAACTCTGGCTGTAACAAACCTAACTGTCTATTAAACAAAGTCTGCTCAATAGTGCTTCTAAATGCTTCTGGGTCAGATTGTAAAGCAGTCAAACCCTCTGTGCTTAGTGCTTGTGGTAAGGCTACATCTGTTCCTATGTTTTGATTAAATGCCTGTAAATTAGCAAGTTGTGTGGGATCAATCTCTTGTGCTGCACTTATACCTGATAATGTTGGTGCTGTTCTAAATGGATTTTGAAAGTCAGGATCATCTTGGAATATAGGTGTACCATCAGGATTTTGCCCTATAACTGTACGACCTGTAACTCTACCAAATGCAAGATTACCAAGACCTAAACCAGTACCTTCTGTAGCTGCTCTTAGTTGTGCTTGAAAAGGTGTTTCTTGTGTAAATGCTGCTGCTTGACCATCATCTGGTACAGGCCCTTGCACAAACTGTCCTTGATCTCCTACAGAACCAAATAATAAATTACCATAAGGTGTAAATTGTGTAATCCTGTTGGCATTAGATTGAGCATTAATTAACTCATTTGGATTAGGTGCAGGAGGTGGAGTTGGACTGCTTTTACCCATATTTCAATTCCTTTTTAGTTTTCTTTATCCATTTACATTCATCTTTTAACATTCCCCAAACAATCGCATCGTTGGGATAATACATCTGTCTCAATATACCTTCTGGTGTAAAACCTAACTGTCTGTTCATTTTCATGGCTTTTTTGTTATTTTCATCGCAAGTAACCAATAATCTGTTCGCATCACATTGTATGAATGGATAAGCAAACAAAGAATAAAGGACAGACCGAGTAGCCCATCTAGGGGAGGAGGATGCTAAACTAGCTTCAATCTGCCCATCTCGGTAATCGTGAAAGACTGCACCTGCAATCAACTGATTATCTCTTTGAACACCNATAGCTGTNCTNGGCCCAAACCCTCTAATNCCNATNTTTTTNGCNACCCANGCNCTTACATAATCATCTATGTTTGTAACTATAGAAATCACTAATATACTCTTACTTTGTCTTTATCTATTTGTGGCACAAGTTTACATATACAGTTGTATTTCATGTTCTCACCAGTAGCACTATCNTATGTTTGTTCACTTAAATANTCTGTATAGAATGTGCAATCTGCAACATTTCTAAAATAAATTGCGCCTTGTGCTACACCATTAAGATAACAAGCCAACATAAATGCAGTCATATTATACCTTTTTTCTTAGCAACAATTGCTAGGACAGTTACTACACCTGCACATAAAGCCGTAATTAAAATTGCTAAAACAGTTTTTAAAATTATATCTTCAATTTTTTCTTTTCTTTTTTGCCGATCAATTGCAGCTTGTTTACGTCTTTTTCTTGCTTCAGAACAATGCGCCAAATAATCTGTGTAGAGATTAGGTCTGCCATAAAGTTGCATAAATTCTCTTAGTTGCTCTTTCTTTCTTCTTATTTCTTCTAAGGCCATAAATTCTTCTAGGTCATTATCTTGTTTACCTAAAAAATTAGTCCACAAACTGTTTTTACGTTTATGTAAATCTTTTTGTAGTTGATCCTCTGCGCTTACAAATTTGCCTATGGCTGCTCCTGCTGAACTTATCTCCTTACCATTTTCGATGGTTTTTTTAATAACAGCATAAGCTGCATTGGCTGCTGCCAACATCTCAAGCATGACATGATTTACCTATAAATTAGTTTTTAAGTATTATTGATATGAGAAGCACGATGGTCGTACCTGCTGATCCAATTAGTACAGCTTCTAGTCTTTTAACCCTATTAAGCAACTCTATAAATCTTTCCTGGCTAAGTGCTGCTAGAGTATCAAGTTCAGCTTTTACAGATTGCACAGTAGGTTTAGCCATTATGCGAGGTCTCCTGCTAACAAAGCATTACAATATACTGGGTCTCGTGCTGCATCACTTTCGTAAATCTCAATTCTTACTGCTGTAGTAGTTGTAGTACTGTCAGATTGTGTTGGAGTAGCATCAGCACCAGAGTTAGATACTGTGTGTTGATGAGAGAGAACAGTGCCATAATTTTTTGTAGAAAAACCATTTGTAAAATTTAAAAGATAATTACCTGTGCCATTATCTGTAATAGATGCAGTGTTGAAACTGTCATAAAAAGAAGGTGTGCTTCTTCCATCAAACACACTCCAAGCCTTAACTAACCCTTGTTGCAGATTAGTAGTCTTACCTGTTGACCCACTGCTTGTAGTTCCTGCTTCACCATGTATGTCTACAGAACCCTTGCCAACAATCTTTGCCATTTCTGCTGCTCTGGTCATGCTAAGTCTCCGTGGATTGTTGTACAAACAACTTCTCTGTCTATTTTTGTGCCACCAGTTTTTACATCTATGTCAAGAGAACTTGTGGTAACATGATTTGAATAATCTGAATCATCTATGACCACTTTCCCATCTCCCTCTGACATACCAGAGGGTGCATAGTTTGCATTTCCCATGTTGTTAGTATAATTTATTTGATAATCACCTGTTCCTTCGTCACTTATACTACCTATATTAAATGTATCTCTACTTGCTATTGTGCTTTCACCATTAAAGTTTATCCATACTTTAGCTGTACCCTGATTGATTGTACTCATAGCAGTAGAATTATTACTACTTGCATCTGTTAATGTGTTTACTCTTAATATACTAGCCATTATGCTAAGTCTCCGTGAAAATTAATGCCATTATGTCTAGCATCATAAGCAGTTCCTTCTCCATTAGTTCCACTAATATAATTTGTTTTAGTTCTAAATGTTCCTGTAGCAAATCCATCATTTGTTAATGCACCTTCTGAACCAAAAACACCTACACGAGAACCCACATACATACTAATACCAGCAAAACTATAATTTACATTAGAGAAATCATTTGTAAAAGAAATCGTGTAATCACCAGTNCCATTATCAGTTAAACTTGCCATATTAAAGCTGTCATTTATAGCTGATGTTCCGTCACCTTTAAAATTACTCCAACACTTCGCTAAACCTTGTTGCAAATTAGTTGTTGTACTATTGCCTTCACCTGTAACATCAATAGAACCTGCTGTGGTTACACCTGTAAATTTATCTACTTTAAGTTCACTTGCCATTATGCTAAATCTCCATGTGCAGTCATAGTTACTGCTCCGTCATCATCAGCAACATCTGATAAATTTATAGTTTGTATATGGACTTTACTCGTTGTCCTTCCCTCATTAGAACGAGCGAGAAAAGAATCACCAGAAGGATTCATTGGTGTGCTATAATTAGCACTTGCCATATTATTAGTATAAAATACATCATAGTCTCCTGTTCCCTCATCAACTACACTTACACAATTAAATGAATCACTTAAACTAATTGTACCTGTTCCATCTACTACTGCCCAAGCCTTTGCTATTCCTTGCACAGTATTCTGTGTTGTAGTGCTGTTTTCAGATACATAAGTAGATGTATTACCTATCTTAACATTCGTGCCACCTGACCCTGCTTTATCTACAATGGTATCTACATTTAATTGACTTGTCATACGATACTCCAATATCCATTAACAGTAACTGTTGCTGACTGTGTTATAGGACCACCACTTACACCATTCTCATCACTGTCTATTGTAATGTCTGCACTGATTGTCTGTCCATTTAATCTGATGATTGAGTTGTTACCTTTGAATGGGTATCTGTTATCTGATTCAGTCTTGGTGTAGGTTTCGTTGACTGAGAACACATCATATACAACCATCTCTACGATGTCATTAAGTGATGCACCTTGTACAAGTACAACAGTTGTGCCTGTAGTTGCAGTGTAGTCATCTCCCGGAACAAGTAATATTCCGTTCTGATACACATCCATATACAAGCTATCTGTGTAGGTAAGTGTCAATG
>FUFK010038040.1_pt1 | contig 32818 bp, 30 predicted proteins | sample 1021851 | NCBI WGS metagenome assembly FUFK01 (sample SAMEA51879418, study PRJEB19060) | metagenome | reverse complement strand
TTAAAAATATGAATTAAAACATCTTTTACTTCGACTAGCAGCCATGAAGAATCTTTGCCCTCAACATTTAGTGATGATTTATCTTTCAAGATATCTGTTATTTTTTTTACTACACCATTCATTTGAGTATTTGAATTTGCAGTTGATATAATAATATTTTTATAAGCCAAAGAATTATTTCCTTTGTAAATAATGATATCTTGAAGCTTTTGTGAATAAATGACATCTAAAACAGTGTCTAAAAAATATGATTCTTGTATATTTTGTTTTTTTAAATTTGACACTTATAAATATCTTACCATGTAAAAAATAAACACACTATTCTTAGATATAAGGAGAATTTTGAGCAGAATAAAAAACTTTTTTAGCTTATTAGAGACAGTTTTTAACAGCAAAAGATTAAGAACAATTTTAGGAGCATTAATATTTTTTGTTGGAGTCTTCGGATATCTGTTTTATATATCCGAACCTAATATTAATACTTATGGTGATGGTATTTGGCTGGCTTTAGTTACTATAACAACAGTTGGTTACGGTGATATTGAACTTACAACAACTCTTGGAAGATTTGTAGCAAGTGCTTTAATGTTTTTAGGTCTTGGGTTGATTGCTACTGTAACAGCTATTATCTCAGCAAAATTCACAAGAAATTATGTAGATCATCATACAAATGACGATGTTTTAGAAAAACTTGAGGAATTAGAAGCCGAAATTGAAAAACTTAAAGAATTAGAGGAAGATGAACTAGAAAAACTAGACGAATTAGATTCTGAAATTCAAGATATAAAAGACAAATTTCAATAAAGACTGTTTTCTTTAATATAAGTTAANANTTNCGAAGGTAAGTCACTAACCTCAATATTTTTTTCTTTTAATTTATTTCGTAAAGTTGTTGAACTNAGATCTAATTTATCTCCAGAAATTANTTCATAATTGAATGGAAAATTTTTTTCGAGTACGTCTATATTGTCTTCACTTCTTAATGCAATCAAAAAATTAGTTAAGTTTGATAGTAATTCATAATTTTTCCAAGTTTTAATATTGATTGCAGCATCTGAGCCAAGAATAAAATATAACTCTTCTTTAGGGTGATTCAATTTTTTTAAAGTTTCATAAGTATATGATGGATTCTCCTCTGAATTTTCAATATCACTTATTTCTACATCATTAGAATCTGCAATAAGAATTTTTGTCATTTCATATCTATGGAGATAGGAAGTAGCATCTTGTTTTTGCCAGGGATTGCCTGACGGAATAAATATTACTTTATCTAAGGTAAATTGTTCAATTGACCTCTCTGCAATCCTAAGATGTGCATCATGTGGTGGATCAAATGTACCACCTAAAACCCCAATGTTCATTACCTTATGACTTTCTTAAAATTAATTTTTATTATAAAATCTTTGAGTTGTTTAAAGTTTCTTACCTCACTGTAGTGTTCACAAATTTGTTGAAAATCCATAAATCTACTGTCTCCTGTATTCCAATATTGTGATCTCTCTGGATTCATCCAATATATATCTTTAAAGCACTTTGTAAGTTTATCAATAGTGTCTTTATTAATTGAACGATAATTGTTTCTTGCATCACCAATAACAAGTAAGGAATTACTACTTGAATTAAGAATACTCTTAGAGGCTAACAAATCTTCAAAAGATCTTTGATAATCAGAATGACCATCGACTTTTACATATTCATTCCAATTATTTAATATGCTTTTTATATTATTGATTTTCAGATTTTGAAGATCTTTAGTTATCTCAGTTAAACCATCTATAAAAACAAAAGCTTTTACAGACCTAAACCTTTGAACAACTCCAAAAAGTAAAGTTAGTCCAAATAATGAGTAAAGCGCCATAGATCCACTAATATCGCATAGCAAAATTAGTCTTGGTTTTTTTCTTATTTGTGGTTTAAATACGGTTTTATACAAGCTTCCACCACTTTGTAATGATTTCCTGATAGTTTTTCGAAAATTTAATTTTCCTTTTGAGGAAGAATTAGAGTATCTAATAAATTTATTAGCCAAAATTAAACCAAGTTGTCTTGTTTCTTTAAGTAATTTATTTCTTTCATCACTGTCTGTAAATAGGAAATCTTTCTCTTGTAGATCTTCTTTCTTGCTTAAATCACTTGGCACATANGGTTCTTTAAATTGATTTCTTAATTCCTGTATTCTCTCTAACAAAGCCAAATCAAGCATTTCTACATATGTTTCTTTATTTTGATTGTTTACGATTGAATCTAAAGCAGAATTAAATTCAACATCAAAAAATGCTATTTCATCAATATAATTTTGTGATTTTTTAATTTGGTTTAGCCAGTAAACATTTGAAACAGGTCTGCTGAAATCTATATCACCAAAATTGTTTAATAAATCATCAGAAACATTTTTAAAATCAATATTAATTTGACCATCAGTCATTGTGTCAATTTTATATTCATCTAAGTAAAGAAATTCCTCTGGACCAGTGCTGATAGAATAACCAAAAAATTCATTAATTAAGTCTCTGAGGCGTTCCTTTTCAAGTTTGTTTGTAGGAAGTAAATGGTATAAAAAATTTATTTCAGTATCTTGATTATCTAATTCATTTTTTTTAAGAAAAATGATTAAGTCTGACAGCCTGTCAGATGAAAAAAATAGTTCATTCTCTTTACAAAACTGTGAGAATTTAAGTAACTGATCCGTTTTTAAAATCATTATTCTCTTTTAATTTTTCTCTATAGAGCTTTTGATCATCTATATCTTTTATAAGGATACCAATGTTGGAATCAAGTTCTTCATGATTGTTCTCATGGTTGTATTTAACCCATTCAACAGTTTCAATCAAGGAAGGAGGTTTATTTAAATTTAGTTTTCTTATAAAAGAACTAAANAGAGAATATTTNTTNGCTTTTTCCTCTGATATGCTCTCAACANTACTGAGTATTACTTTTGTTTCAATTTCAATGGAAGGATAATCAAGGAAAAAGTAAATACATCTTCTTCTGAGTGCCTCTGAAAGATCTCTTGTGGCATTTGAAGTAAGGATTGTAAAATTATTACCTTCACCAGCAACTGTTCCTATCTCAGGTATAGTTACTTGTTTTTCTGCCAACACTTCCAAGAGAAGTGCCTCAAATTCTTCATCTGATCTATCTATCTCATCAACAAGAAATAATGAGTCTGATGTTTTCAATGATTTTAAAATTGGTCTTTCTATTAGATACTCATCAGTAAATAAATCTTTTTCATTTTTGTCATTTTGTATAGATAATAATTGTTTTTTATAATCCCATTCATAAATTGCTTTATCCTCATCAATACCCTCATGACATTGAAGTCTGATAAGTTCTTTACTTAACATATTTGATAACGACTTAGCAAGATAAGTCTTTCCTGTACCAGCTGGACCCTCAATTAAAAGAGGTTTGTCTAAAAATAATGCAGCATTTACAACATCNACCAATTCTTGGGTTGCAAAATAATTATTTTTCTCGAAATCTTTGATTTGNAATTTTTTATCANTCATTTTCTAATTTGTCCATTTCCTTTAACTACATACTTTTCAGAAGTTAGCGCTTCTAATCCCATAGGTCCTCTTACATGCAATTTTTGAGTGCTAATACCTATCTCAGCACCAAACCCAAACATTTCACCATCAGTAAATCTTGTTGAACTATTAACGAACAACACAGAAGAATCAATTGAACTTGTAAATAAGTCAGCAGCTTCTGTTGATTCAGTCAAAATTGCTTCAGTGTGGCCTGAAGAAAATTCGTTTATATGGCTTATTGCTTCTTCAATATTATTTACTACTTTGATTGCAAGCTTCAAATCATGAAATTCTGTTTCAAAGTGTTCATCAGTTGCAATTGTAAGTCCTGGAAAGTNTTTTTTGATTATTGGATCAACATATAGCTCTACATCCTCTTTAAGTAGAGAGTTAACAATTTCTTCACCCATTTCTTCATACACCTCTGCGTTAATTAATAATGTTTCTAATGCATTGCAAACCCCTGGTCTTTGAACTTTTGAATTAATAACAATATCAATAATATTGTCTTTTTTTGCATCAGAATGGATATATAAGTGGACGTTTCCATCTCCGTCTAAAATAAATGGTACTTTTGCATTTTCAACTAAAGTCTGAATTAATCCTTTGCCACCTCTAGGAACAATTAGATCTATATATTCAGTCATTTGCATAAATTTAATTGTGTCTTCTCTGTCTTTACTATCAATAATTTGGATTGCATTTTCATCAACTTGATTTTTCCTCAATGCATTTTGAAGTGTCTGCAGAATTACTTTATTTGAATCAAGACAATAGCTTGACCCTCTAAGAATTACTGCATTCCCCGATTTTAAACATAAGCCTGATACATCACTTGTAACATTTGGTCTTGCTTCATAAATTACTCCAATTACACCAAANGAAGCTCTAACTTTATTNATTAATAATCCATCATCNGTCGTCCAACTACTNGTAACTTCNCCAACAGGATCATTTAAAGGTATAATTTTTTTTAGTCCGTTTGACATACCAACAATTCTTTCTTCGTTAAGAGTNAGTCTGTCAGTAAGTGCAGTNGATAATTTTAAGTCTTTAGAGTTTTCAATGTCTAATAAATTAGCTTTAAGTATATTTTCTTGATTGTTTAACAATTCTTCAGACATATCAAGAAGAATTTTGTTCTTTAATTCGGTATCAAGCCTTGCAATTTGCAAGGAAGCTTTTTGTGCTTTGATTCCTATTTCATTTAACATATCTAAAGGTTAATTAAGAAATCTTATTAGTAAAATATTTTTACAAAATAATTAAATCATCTATATGAATTAATACAATATTGTCTGAAATTTCGTTAGATGAAATTTTGGCAATTCCTTTTGCTACATTTATATCATTTAAAACAACATCAATTCCATCGCCAATATTGAAATCTTCATGTATTTTTACTACCCCATTGCATAAAAGTGATGCATTCTTTTTAATTGCATCAAATGCCCCGGCGTCAATTTCTATTTTTGAAGTTGATTGCATTCCATAAGCTATCCATAATTTTCTGAGTCTAATTTTTTTATCAGATTCAAGTATTAAAGTTCCAACTTGTTTGCCTTCTATAGCATCTACAAAATTTTGTTCAGACCAACTAATTATTTGAGTTTGTATTCCAGAGAAACCTGCAATTTGTGCTGCCATTATCTTTGTTGAAAATCCTCCCTCGCCTTCACCATCGCTAGAGATTGGAATTAAATCGTTCAATTGTGATGAGTTAAATTGTATAAATTCAATCATTTTTGCATCTGAATTTTTATCTGGATTGAAGTTATATAAACCTTGTTTGTTAGTTACAAGTATCAACTTAGATGCATTCACAATTATCGAAACAATTGCTGATAATCTATCGTTGTCTCCAAACTTTAATTCNTCAGTTGCAACAACGTCGTTTTCATTAATTACAGGAATTATATTTTGAGCTAAAAGTTCATTCAGCGCCTGAGTAGTATTAACAAATTGTTCTCTATCATCAATAAGGTTTTTAGTAATCAATACTTGAGCAATTTGTAAATCGTTTTCATTAAATACTTTTTTGTATTCATTAATTAATTGAATTTGACCTACTGCTGAAGCAACTTGTAATTTTTTCATNGACTTTGGTCTTGTTTTATAATTTAACTCCATACCTCCAAGACTTACTGCACCAGATGTAACAATGACAAAATTGTGAGTGTTTTGGTGTTGTTTTATTTTTTNTGCAAGCGAATGAAGAAGTGGTTGACTTAATTTACCTTCATCTATTAAAGATGTAGTTCCAATCTTTATTACAATTGTTTTTTTATTTTTTATATTCAAATTCTAGGTTTCCTAACATAATTGTATCTCCATCAACAACTCCGAGTTCTTCAAGTTTATTTGGCAGATATGAATTTTCATATCTGTAAAATATTTCATTATTTACTTCATCTTTGTTTCCGGATAATCCAATTATAGATTCAACAAATCTTCCGGTACATATAAATTTACCTTGATCTTGATTAATTATTAGATCATCTTTCTGCAAGGTAATCTTTTGAAAGTCTCCGTAAAGCCTGCTCTTATCAGATTGAAAAATTTCAACTATATTTTGAATTAACNTTTCAATATTTAAACCNGTTTGCGCTGAAATATTTATAGAGTCATNNATGCTTATTTCAGATTTATCTAACTTATTTACTACTTTAATNGTTGGGATTTCAGAAAAATTTTGGTCGTATTCAATNATCTCTTTTTCTAACAAATTAACTTGATCNTCTAAACTATAGCTTTGATTCAATGGGTCTAATAAATAAACGATTAGTTTTGTATTTCTAATGTGTCTAAGAATTCTCTCTCCCATGCCAACGCCATCTGAAGCACCTTTTATCAGNCCAGGTAGATCACATATTTTTAATTTAAGATCTGAATTGTTTAATATACCCAAATTAGGAGATGTTGTTGTAAATTCATAATCTGCAATTTGNGCCTTNGAATTTGTTAATTTAGTTATCAGCGTACTTTTTCCTGCATTGGGTAAGCCAACAATAACAAGATCTGAATAGATTGAATAAGTTAATGTAATTTCAATTTTATTTCGTTTTTCACCATGTTCGCAAAACTGAGGATTTGGAACTCTTTTTGAAATTAAATCATAATTACCTCTACCTGCTTTTGATCCTTCTAAAACAATGAAAGATGATTTATTTTCATGAAGATCAGCATAAACTTCGTTATCTACTTTTATTTTTGTACCTTTTGGTACCTCAATTATTAAATCCTTGCCCTTTTTACCATTTTGAAAATTTTTATTCCCATCAGTTCCATTTTCTGCTTTAAGAGAACTATTAGAGATTATATGTGATAAATCATTCAATTGTTCATTTACGGTGATAATTACACTTCCACCAGATCCACCAGATCCGCCAGAAGGAGAAGACTTTGATGATGTTTTTTTAAAACTTACTGAACCCGAGCCGCCAGCTCCAGAATGAACTGATAATTTAATTTCGTCAACGAACATGAGTTCATTGTGGGATTACATTGACTAATTTACGGCCATTTCTAGTAGAAAATTTTACAACACCATCTGTTTTTGCAAATAAAGTATCATCTCCACCTTTAGATACATTTTCACCAGGATGTATTTTTGTCCCTCTTTGACGAACCATTATGGAACCAGCAGAAATTTTTTCACCATCAAAAACTTTAGTCCCAAGTCGTTTTGACTCTGAGTCTCTACCGTTTCTTGTTGAACCTCCGGCTTTTGTCTTTGACATTATTCCTCCTCGCTACCCTCTAGGCCTACAATATTTTTTATTTGAATAATTTTATTGTCTTCTCTATAGCCCATTCTTCTTCTGTTACCAGTTTTATTTTTATATTGAAAAATATTNATTTTTTTAGACTTTGCATCACNAATATGTTCTATTTCTACTTTAAATTTACCAAGCTCTTTAGAATCAGAAACAATTTGTCCTTTTTTTGGACTAACTAANATTGGAATTAAAGTTGTTTCTGAAAAGCTTGATGAAACAACTAGCTCGTCTCCAATGGAAACTTTTTCTTGTAAGGCACCAATTTTGACTACAGCGTATTTACTCATAACTCAATTACTCTACTACAGCTTCTGACTCAAGCAAACCTTCATCTATAGTTTTGTTAGAAAAAATATCATTGATAATAAGTCCTCTACCATTGCATTTTTCGCACTCATCTGAAAAGCTTTCTATTAAACCAGCTGCTACATTTTTCCTGGTCATTTCAACTAAACCTAATCTGGATATATCAAAAACTTGTGTTCTTGTTTTATCCTTGGCAAGCTCTTGTTTAAATTTATTTAATAGATTTTGTTGTTTTTTCTGAGATTCCATATCTATAAAATCAATAACAATAATTCCACCAATNTCTCTTAACCTTAATTGCCTAGCGATTTCTTCTGCTGCTTCTAAATTATTTTCATAAACAGTCTCTTCNAGACTGTTCTTGCCAACAAATTTTCCAGTATTAACATCAATAACCGTTAATGCTTCTGTTCTATCAATAATTAAATGACCGCCTGAAGGCAACCAAACTTTTCTGTCTAAAGCTTTTTTTATTTGATCTTCAATATGATATCTTTCAAATAATCCAAGTTGGTCATCATAATGGTCAACAATATCTAAAATTTCAGGTGAAGTTAATTTAACATATTCTTTAACTTGATCATGTTGTGATTTTTTATCAATAAGTACTTTTTTAAATGTGGAATTTAAATGTTCACGAATTACTTTTATTGATACATCGGGTTCTTTATGTATTAGTTTAGGTGCATCACCACTTTGATAATTACTTACTGTTTTCCATTCTTCAACCAATTTTTCTATATCAACTTTGAGAGACTCTTCACTGACCCCTTCTGCAGCTGTTCGAACAATCACTCCAAAATTATTTGGCTTTATTTTTCTAATGATTTTGTCTAACCGCTCTCTTTCGTTGTCTGCAAGCCTTCGTGAAATTCCTTTTGTTTTGGAGTTAGGGATTAAAACTAAATATCTTCCAGGTAGTGAAATTTGTCCTGTTAATCGCGCGCCTTTTTCACCCATTGCATCTTTTACAACCTGCACTAATATTTCTTGATCTGCTTTTAAAAGATTTTCGATTTTAGAATTTTTAGTTGAACCTTCAATATCTGCAACATATAAAACACCATTTTTTTCTTCACCGAATGAAACGAAAGCTGCTTCCATACCAGGTAGAACATTTTTAACTTTTCCAAGATAAATATTTCCAACTTTTGATTTTCCAGTATTTTCTGATGAATAATATTGNACTANAGTAGGGCCTTCTAAAATTGCAACTTTAGATACACCATTAGAAGAACTTATCAACATTTGTTTTTTTTCAACAGATGGGACAGGTAAAGGCGTTTCTCTAAACCATGTTGGGTTTTTTGGTCTTCTTGTCTGGTTTCTACGAGTGTTTGGTGCACTTGTACCAGATTTAATTTTTACTTTTTGACCATTAAACCATTTAGTTGTTGTATCGTTTAAATTATCACTTTTTCTTACTATTTTCGATTTTTTGAAAATACCAAACATTAAAACCTCCATGAAGACAATTATTATTAAAAACTTTCATATATGAAAGATTAGTGTGTTTAAAAAATTAAATAACCTGGTTATTTTCAATAAAAATTCGATTAATTATTCCAAAAATTGACGAAACTGCAATTATTGATGATCCTCCTAGACTCAAAAGTGGAAATGGATCTCCTGTTAAAGGGATTAAGCCCACAACAGTTGCTATGTTTATCAAGATTTGTAGATATAGCAAAATCATAAATCCAGCAAGTAGAAACTTTTCAAATTCTGAATCTGTAGTANTAATTAATGAGTAAACTCTAAAACCAAAAAATATCCACAAAAATAATAAAACAATACAACCGATAAAACCATAACTTTTTGCAAATGATGAAAATATGAAATCAGTAGTTTGTACTGGAACAAAAATAGAAATATTTTCTGTATTTGATAGACTATCGCCTAAAAAACCTCCTAAAGATATTTGTAATCGACTTTGTTTTTGTGAAAAATCTTGGATTTCTGCTGAATAAAAATCAGTAATTCTTTGGACTTGGAATGAGCTTACTAAATCAAGTTCTAAAAGTATAAAAAATGACAAAAACATCGTAATTAAAAAAGCAAATAAAGTTTTTACCTTGACATCAGATATAAAATACATCCCTAATACAACTGAAAGCAAAATAATTGTTGTTCCGAGATCTGGCTGAGAATAAACTAATAGAACATTGGAAAATATTAAAGCTAAGGCCAACAAATTATTCCTTTTTTGAGAAATGACTGCGGCAAGAAATATTACAAATGCAATTTTAGTAAACTCTGATGGCTGAAAATCAAAAACTCCTAGGTCGTATCTTCTTCTTGCTCCCAATGATTCCGCAGTAAACAAAACTCCAATTAATAAAATAGTTGAAGAAATCATCAATACATTACTTAGTGCAAAAATATTACTTATNGACACATATGTAAATAAAAAGAACACNGTAAGTCCTAAAANTGTAAATGTAATTTGTCTAACCAGCACATTCTGTATGTCTAGACCAATCTCATTTGTTATATTGAACAAAGTAAACCATGAGATTACACAAAAAATTAAATACTGAAAAATTACATAAACATTTGTTCCTTCAGGACCTAAGATAGTAATTCTTCTGTTAATCATTCTGTAATTTCTCCAAATTCTACAGGTGTCAGATTTTCTTCCAGTAAATACTGAATTATCCTTCTCGATACTGGTGCCGCTACAGCACTTCCTGATCCCCCTTCTTCAACTACTGTTACTATTAAATATTTAGGATTGGAAATAGAATCGACNCCTACAAACCAAGATGTATTATTTAAATCACCAGCATTTTGCGCTGTACCTGTTTTTCCACCAATGTCGTAAGTCAAATCTCCCATTACTTGAAAAGATCTATAAGCNGTACCGCCAGGATTTGTAACTAAATTTAGGTCATCTAATAAAAAGTTTATAAATTCAGAACTTATATTTATATTTTCTTCATTTATATTTGAATCTCCATTAAAAAGATAAGGATTNGATTTTATGCCTGTAAGAAGTGCTCTATAAGCATTAGATACTTGGATGGGTGTTGTAGTTATAGCACCTTGTCCTATGATGAGGTTCATCAAATCTCCACCTAGCCATCCCTCAGGTCTTACTAACTCTGGTTTAGAAATTTTCCAATCCTCAAACAACTCTCTATCAGGGATAACACCTTCTTTTTCGAATGGTAGATCTATTTTAGATAAAGAACTAAAACCTAGTTCTTTTGAGTATTCTTGTAACATTGCTTCAGAATCAGTATTACCAAATGTTCTCCAAATTTTTAAGGCAATATCCCAAAAATAAACATTACATGATTGTTTTAAAGCTTCACTTAAATTAACTCTTCCATGGCCTTCTGGTTTCCAATCTTGATAGACTTGCTTAGATCCATCGTCAAAACCAAAAGAAAGACTACCTTCACAATTAACATACTGTCCTGAATTTGAGGCATCCTCAGGAAAAATTCCTTCATTAACTGCTAACCAATAAGCAACAACTTTAAATACAGACCCAGGAGGATAGAGTCCTTGTATCGCAAAATTATTAAACGCTTGAGTTCGGTTAAGTTTTTTAAATTCAAATTCTGAAATTCCCGAAACAAACTGATTAGGATCGAAATCAGGTAGTGAAACCATTGCAGTTATCTCTCCAGTATCTATTTTCTGGACAACGACTGCTCCCCTTTCGATTAAATTGACTGTATCAAAAGATTTGTTTGCAAGAAGTATTCCTTGTTGAAGCGATTCTTTAACTACTTCCTGAGCATTAACATCAACTGTAATTTGAATATCTTTACCTGNGACAGCAGGTGTAATTTCAACAATTTCTCCATTTTGTAATGTAATCTCAGATGGTTTACCGCTAAGAATATTTTCGTAATATCTTTCAAGCCCATTTTTACCAACAGTTTTGTTTCCAAATGCATTCGAATACTCAATAAGCTCATCTTGATTAGGTTTACCAATGTAACCTATAACATGTGAAAATAAATCTTTATATACATAAACTCTTTTGGGCTGGTTAAAAATTTCAAAAGCTTCATAATCTTGAATCTTTATTCTTAAATCTGTTTCATAGTCATTTAAGTTGGCAATTTCTACAAATATTTCCTTTGAACTAAACAAATTATCTATTTCTGCATTAGTTAAATCATTAAAATTAAAAGAGATAAACTGTTTATATATTGTTATATTTTCTTCATTTATTTTCTTCTGGTTCAGAAACAAATATGGCTCAAGGATAGATTCTGCTAGTTTATTTCCATTGAGATCTAGTATTTCACCCCTTGGTGCGGGAATGTAAAAAGTTTCAAAATTTTGATTTACTATATCCTGAGTATTCTCATCATTATTTATGATTTGGAGAATAAAAAGTTCCCTGAATATTAACGACAAAAAAATAGCAAAAATCAAAAAAATTAGGTTTAATCTAAATTTGCTAAACACGAGTACCTAAAGTTCTCTGATATAAAAAATAAATTAAATAATTGATTAGAAGAGATGAAATAAAAAAACTTATAAAATTTGCTTCTGATAAATTAATTGTATTGTAAATTAGAAATCCAAACGTAAAAGATATGACTTCTTGATAATTAGTAGATTGAAATCTTTTTTGAATATAGTTAGAAATAATTGCAACAAGAAGAAATAATATTGAATAAACCCCCAAATAGTTTTCACTTAGAAAAACATCATATGATAAACCAGAAATTACTAAAGGAATAATATTTTGATTATCAAATNTCTTTGTCGAAACAAAATATATCAGTAGAAAAAAGGGGCTAATCACAATCCAATCTAAGCCTATTAAAAAATTTATCAGTGTTTCAAAAAATAATATAATTACAAAGTAAATTGATCTGAAAATGTTTCGAAAAAATNTCATTTAAATTTTGGAATAAAAAGCTTTGTATTGAAAGTAAAGCTATCTAAAAATTTAACCGANGCATTTATTTGGTTGTTTTGNAATTCAAAATTTATNAGTCTCGTATCAACAACAGGAAACTTTCCAGAGTGATTAAATGAGATATCGGTATATAGAAAATCAATATCNTCTTTATAGTTATCTAGCAATATAGAAGATATAANCATTTCAGATCCATTTGAAGTAATTAAATAAGTATTGTTGTATTTATCCATTACCTCCAAATTAAAATCTGAAGAGTAAGGAGACTCTAAAATGGAATAGGAATAAAAAACTTCTCTAAGATATCCAACTACAAAGCCTTTTTCATTAATAACCAAATCTCCCTCTTGTAACTGTTGATTGGTACCACCATAAATTAAATACTCGAGATTTAAATTTTTTGTAATAAAACCACTGGATAAAAGTTCAAAATTTTGAATATTAGACACAGTTGAAATCGCTTCATAAGACTCTAGTTGAAGTTGTAACTCTTGATTCACAATTTCAAGACTTCGCAAATCTTGAACTTCTTGTTCCAACCTAATGTTCTCACTTACTAATTGTGCCCTTTGTTCAAATAAGGNATCAAATCTCTGAATGAACGTGAAATCACTGTTTTCTATTTCAAATTCAAAATTTACTGAATTTGGAAAATAACTAGACAATTCTTTATTAGAAAAGTAATCAATGAGAATTAACAAACTACTTAATAATATAAAAAGAATATAAAGGATATAACTCCTTTTTGGTAAAGCTTCTGTACTTTGCATGTTTTAATTTGGTCTTGGAGATAATTTTAATATAGATTTAAAATCTTGAAACCTTTCAAGACATATGCCTGATCCAATGACAACTGAGCTTAAAGGGTCTTCGGATGTATTAATTGGAATACCAAGCTCTTCTGCAATCTTTTTATCTATCTGCTTTAAGAGAGATCCTCCACCGGTAATCCATGCTCCATCTTTGTCTATGTCTGAAACTAGAGCTGGTGGTGTCTGAGATAGAGAAATTCTAATTGCCTCAACTATATTATTAACAACTGGTGCTAAAGCATTTCTAACATCACTAGCTTCTAATAGTACCTGTTTTGGTATTCCTTTGACAATATCTCTACCGGTTACAGTTACTTGAGGCTCTCTTTCATATTGATAGGCAGACCCAACAGCATGCTTGATGCTTTCAGCTATACCTGAATCAACCAATATTTGATGCTCAGCACGTAGCCAATCAATTAAAACCTCTGTCATGTCTTCTCCACCAACTCTTACCGAGTTAGCATTTACAATATCTCCCATTGAAATTACAGCAATTTCTGTAGTGCCTCCACCAATATCAATAATCATATTTCCATAGGGCTCAAAAATATTTAAACCACTTCCTATAGCAGCTGCCATTGGTTCTTCTATCGTGAAAACTTCTGATGCTCCAGTTGCGTGAGCTGCAGTCTCAATAGATCTTTGTTCAACACTTGTAACACCGTTAGGTACACAAATTACAATTCTTGGTGAAGAATATGATCTTCCTATAGCCTTTGTAAGTAATGTTTTAACAAGTTCCTCTGCCATTTCTATTTCAGAAATAACTCCATCTCTTAATGGCTTAACTAATTCAATAGAGTCTGGAACACGTCCAACTAATTTTTTTGCTTCTTTACCAATAGTTAAAATTGATTGATCATCTTTGTTTACTGCCAGCAAAGTGGGTTCATCAACTACTACACCTACTCCTTTTACATAAATTAATGTATTCGCAGTTCCCAAATCTATGGCAATATCATTACCACCAAATAATGTTCTTCTTAAATTTAAACCAGCCATGTATACCTAGATTAATCTATTAAATATGCATTTAAAATAAATTTATTACGAAAAGAATAAATTTAGTTCTCTCTCGGCACTTTCATCAGAATCTGACCCGTGTACTACATTTTTATCAAGTTCTGTTGCTAAATCTCCTCTGATTGAACCTGGAGTTGCATCTGAAGGGTTAGTAGCGCCCATAAGATTTCTTATTTGTGCTACTACATTTTCGCCCTCAACTTGCATAGCTACAACAGGGCCACTCGTTATAAAACTAACAAGATCGCTAAAAAATGGTTTATCTTTGTGTTCTCCGTAGTGTTCCTCAGCTAAATCTTGACTAATTGTCATCATTTTTATTTTTGTTATTTTAAAACCTTTTTCTTCAACTCGCGATATTATTTCACCAATGAGATTTCGTTTTACGCCATCTGGCTTAATCATAAAAAACGTTTTCATTACAATTCCCTTTTTTTATACTCTCCAATTAAATATAAACTACCTAACAATATAGAAGGATTTTTATTTTTTTTAAATTGCTCTAAAGATGCAATTTTATAATTTTTACCATATTTATCTAATAAATACCCAATTTCTTTTGTGATCTCTTGGTCAAAAAAAGTGTCATCTTCAATTAAATGAAGATTGTAATTTGTTTTTCCAATGATCAGATTGAGAATGTTATTTATATCTTTTCCTTTTTTAAATCCAAGAAATATATCAGTATTTAAATGTCCATATTTGTTTTCATAATTACGCAAAAGTATTTCTACTCCTTCATAATTGTGTGCTCCATCAATTATTTTTACAGGAGAATCATTTACAATTTCAAATCTGCCTTTTGCCTCTTTAATTTTTATATTTGTTAAATCAGCATATTTTATGTCTTGAAGTAACAAATCTACAACCATTAAAGATAGGTAATAATTTAAATCTTTAAATATTAATTTAGAGAATGAAATATTTTTACTATTTAAGTATTCACTTAAAAAAATAGATTTTGAGTAATTTGTATATTCTGATTTAATAATCTCAATTAAATCATCATTCAAAACGCTAACAAACAGAGTTTCAATATTATTGGATACATAGATTTTTTGATCTAATATATCGGTTATTTTATTTCCCAATATATCAGTGTGATCTAATCCAATTGAAGTTAAAACGACAGTTTTGCTTTGAATTATTGAAGTTGTATCGTATTTACCTCCAATACCTGCTTCACAAATAAAATAATCAAAATCATTGTGTAAAAATGCTTTAGCAGCAATTAAAAATGTAGATTCAAAATAACCTAAAATAATATTATTTTCCAACTCAAAGTTTTCTAAATATTCAATATATTGATTTAAATTCAAGTCTTTATGAGCGGTTATTCTTTCCTCATAGTCATATAAATGAGGAGAAGTAAATGCAATATATGATTTATCTAACCCTCCTAATAACATAGCTATATTATTCGCAGTTGAAGATTTACCATTTGTACCAACAATAGAAATTGTCTTCTTAGAAAGAATTGATAATTCAGTTTCTGAAAAAAAACTACTTAGGTAATTTAAATTTTTATTCCCACGACTATTTACTTTTGCTTCTAGATAGTTTTTTAAATTAGTCAATTATCAAGTGAAGATAGTGTTTTTTGAATAGTTTCTATTTCAGATGAAAGTTTTTCAATATTTGCTTTCTCTTCTTCAATCAACTCTTCTTTTGCATTTTTTACAAACTTATCGTTCTCTAAACGATTTTTAGAAACATCCAGTGATTTTCTTAACTTTTCAATTTTTTGACTTAGTCTTTTTATCTCACTTTGAATATCTATATACTTGTTAGCTGATATTTCAAAAACTACTTTACCTGATTGAAACGTCAAGATTTTATCTTTTGATTTTCGTTCGGTATCAACGTCTAATACATTGATTTTTGCAATACTTTCCAGTTGATTGTCATACCATTCTGGATAATTACTTTGCTTAACGACATCTAATACAAGATTATTTTTTAAATTATAATTTGATTTAAAGTTTCTAATTTGATTAATAATGGATTTTAAATCATCAAACTCACCCTTATCAGAAAATTTTATATCAAAATTAGAAGGCCAGGAACTATCAATTATTAATTCATCATTGAATGTAGACCATATCTCTTCAGTTAGATGTGGCATTGCAGGATTTAATATTTTTATTGAGTTGAGAAAAACATTTAATAGCACCTTTTGTGTTTCATCTTTATAATTTTCATTATCGACCAAATTTTTTGAAAATTCGAAATACCAATCAAATAAATCAGACCAAAGAAAATTGTAAAGTAACTTATAAGCATCTGAAATTTTATATTCATTAAAAAGCTTATTAAATTCTTCCAAACAATTGTTAAATTCTTTTAATATCCAACGATTTTCTATTAACTGAACTTCAGTTAATTTTCTATCTTCAAGACCTTCGGTATAAATATGAATAAATTTTGCTGCATTCCAAATCTTATTTCCAAATTTTTTAGCAGCCTGTGTCCACTCTTCATCAAATGGCACATCTTGACCGGGGTTAGCTTTTTCAATTAACGAAAATCTTAGTGCATCTGCTCCATGTTTCTCAGATAATTCTAAAGGATCAAGTGTGTTTCCAAGGCTTTTGGACATTTTTCTGCCTTTTGAATCTCTAACAAGTCCATGAATTAAAATATCACTAAAAGGGATAGCATTCATTGAGTAAAGGCCCATCATTATCATTCGAGCAACCCAAAAGAAAATAATATCAAAACCAGTTACAAGAAGTGTGGTGGGATAATAGGTAGACAGATCTTCTGTTGCTTCAGGCCAACCAAGAGTACTAAAAGGCCACAAGGCTGATGAAAACCAAGTATCAAGAACGTCTTCATCTTGAGTAAGTTGAATATTATTGTCTAATTTATATTTATCACGAACATCTTCTTCACTTAAGCCTACATATACATTTTTTTCAGAATCGTACCATGCCGGAATTCTGTGACCCCACCATTGTTGCCTTGAAACACACCAGTCTTGAATATTGTACATCCACTCAAAATAGGTTTTCTCCCAATTTTTGGGAATGAATTTAACTTCATCTTCTTCAACGACACTAATCGCATCTTTTGCAAGTTTTTCGGTTTTTACAAACCATTGATCAGAAATCATTGGTTCCAAAATAGTTTTTGATCTATCTCCTTTGGGAATTTGTATTTCATGATCTTCAACTTTCTCAAGAAGACCTTCTTTTTCCAAAATTTGGATTATTTTTTCTCTTGCTTCAAACCTTTCTAGGCTTCTTAGGTGCTCAGGAACAAAATCATCATTTACAATTTTTCCATCGAAATCAATGCATTGTATCAATTCAAGATCGTGCCTTTGGCCAATTTCATAATCATTAAAATCATGTGCCGGAGTTATCTTTACACATCCTGATCCAAAATCTTTATCAACATATTCATCAGCAATTATTTTTACATCTCTATTCACAANNGGAATTTGAATAGTTTTACCAATTAAATGTTTATATCTTTCGTCAGTTGGATTAACTGCTACTGCTGTATCCCCTAACAAAGTTTCAGGTCGTGTTGTTGCAATTGACAAAAACTCTTCACCGACTTTGTATTTAATTGTCCACAATTTTCCTAATTGCGACTCTGAAGATACTTCAAGATCTGATACAGCAGACTTTAACTTTGTGTCCCAATTAACCATCCGGGTTCCTTTGTAAATTAAATCATTATCGTATAAAGAAACAAAAACTTCTAAAACAGCTTTAGATAAGCCTTCATCCATGGTGAATCTTTCTCTTGACCAATCACAACTCATTCCTAATGATTTCATTTGATTTGTGATATTGTCACCTGACTTTTCTTTCCATTCCCATACTTTTGATAAAAAATTATCTCTTCCTAAATCATGTTTTGTAACTCCAGATTCCTCAAGATCTTTTTCTACTAAAAGCTGAGTAATAATTCCTGCATGGTCTGTACCAGGAAGCCATAGAGTTTGAAAGCCTTTCATTCTTTTAACCCTCGTTATCACATCAATTATTGAGTGCTCTAATGCATGACCCATATGAAGTGAACCAGTCACATTCGGAGGAGGTATTACAATTGAAAACTTTTTATCAGATTCAATAGGTTGAAACTTTTTACCTTGTTCCCACTTTTCTTGCCATTTTGACTCTATAGATAATGGATCATAGGTTTCATTTTGCATAAGTATATTTTATGCTGTTTTGTCGTCTTTTGACTCCTTTAGAACCATTTTTGGAGCAATATCATCAAGTACATTTTCTTTGTCGATGATTATTTTGGTAATATCTTTCCTTGAAGGTGACTCATACATTTGCTCAAGAAGAATTTTTTCTAGAATTGATCTTAAACCTCTTGCACCAGTTTTTCTTGCTAACGCTAGATCAGCCATAGCTTCTAATGAATCGTCAGTGAAAACTAAATCAATATCATCTAATTGAAACATTTTTACAAATTGTTTTGTAATTGCATTTTTTGGTTGAGTCAAAATTTCAATTAATGCTTCTTTGTCTAATTCATTTACGCTTGTCGCTATTGGTAATCTGCCTATAAATTCTGGAATTAATCCATACTTGATTAGATCTTTTGGTTCAACAAATTTGAATAACTCTTCCTTCTTGTAATCTTTAACATCATTAATTGTTGTATTAAATCCAATTGTATTTTCTCCTAGACGTTTACTGATAATTTGATCAAGACCATCAAACGCCCCACCCACTATAAAAAGCACATTTGTTGTATCAATTTGCAAATATTCCTGCTGTGGATGCTTTCTGCCACCTTGCGGAGGAACTTGTGCAGTTGTTCCTTCAAGGATTTTTAATAAAGCTTGCTGGACGCCCTCTCCAGACACATCTCTAGTGATTGATGGGTTATCAGATTTTCTTGTTATCTTATCAATTTCATCAATATAAATTATTCCTTTTTCTGCACGTTGAATGTCATAGTCAGCAGCTTGAATCAATGTAAGTAGAATATTTTCAACATCTTCTCCAACATATCCGGCCTCAGTAAGAGTTGTAGCGTCTGCAATCGCAAAGGGCACATTTAGAGTTTTAGCTAAAGTTTGTGCAAGAAGAGTTTTTCCACTACCCGTTGGTCCAAGTAAAAGAACATTAGATTTTTGAATTTCTAAGTCACTATCAACTGAATCACCTTTGTAAATTCTTTTATAGTGATTGTAAACAGCTACAGAGAGTGTTTTTTTTGCTTCTTCTTGGCCTATGATAAATTCATTTAAAGACTGATTTATCTCCTTAGGTAAAGGTAGATATTCTTCAGGAGCAGTATCAAGTTTTTCTACTTTTTCTTCTTCAATAATTTCAACACAAAGCTCTATACATTCGTCACAAATATAAACACCTGGACCAGCTATGAGTTTTATTACTTGTTTTTGAGATTTACCACAAAAACTGCACTTAAGTGCTTGAGATGAGTCTTTATTTGCCATTTTTAACTACCCTGTTGTTTTTTAGTTATTTTTTTTCGGCTAACTCCCTTTGAATTAGCACCTCATCTACTATACCGTATTCTTTTGCTTCTTGCGCGGTCATCCAAAAATCTCTATCTGTATCTTCAGCAACTTTTTCGACGTCTTGACCAGTAAAATCAGCCAATAAACCGTTTAATTGAGTTCTCATAGATACTATCAAATCAAAATTTCGCTCCATATCAGCCACAGTACCTTCCATTCCACCTGAAGGTTGATGCAACATAATCCTTGCATTCGGAAGACTGTATCTTTTTCCTTCAGTACCTCCAGCCAAAATAACTGAAGCAGCTGAAGCTGCTAAGCCCATGCAAACTGTTGAAATGTCAGGTTTAATATAATTCATTGTGTCATAAATTGTAAACAATGAAGTAATAGAGCCACCCGGAGAATTAATATACATAAATATATCCTTGTCCGGATCTTCTGACTCTAAATGTAACAACTGAGCCATTATCGAGTTCGCAACACCATCATCAATCGGTGTTCCTAAAAATATAATTCTGTCCTTTAAAAGTCTTGAATATATATCAAAGGCTCTTTCACCCCTATTAGTATTTTCAATTACTGTAGGGATAACATAATTTGATGGTAAATCTTTCATATTATTCTTCCTCTCCTAAATCCTCTTCTTGATTGTACACATCTTGTAGGTATACTTTTTCACCATTCTTATCAACTGATATACCTTGCTGTAATATATGTAACATTGCTTTGTTTCTGAGGGATTCTGACTCCAAGATTTAATCTGTGGCTTGCCGAATCAGCCTCGCTTCCATCTATGTGTAGACATATGTTCATCTATGAAACCANCTTCTTTNTCATCAAGTTTNAATTCTTGGTCCTCAACAACCTTATCTAAAATNACNACCATNGANAAATTNCGAGTNGCNTGNTTTTTNAGATCTTCTTGAAGTGTTTCNTCNGTTANGCCNGTNATTTGNAAATAGTCTTCAATTTTNATGTTNTTTTGTTGNANTTCNTTCATAAAATTTTGCAATATACTNTCCATTTCNGCNATTACTAANTGCTCAGGAAGTTCTANTTTNGATTCCTCNATCANTTTNGAAGTCAANAGNCCTTGNTATTGATTTGCTATTTGTCTTTTTTTGACATTCTGAATATTTTTATATAATTCTTCATTCATTTCTTTGACACTATCGAATTCAGTTACAGAAGAAACCCAATCATCAGTCAATTCGGGCATAATTTTTTCTTTGATTTCTTTAACTAGTACAGAAACCTCTATATTGCTTTTTCCTAAAGCAGGTATGTCATCATTGAATTTTATAATAGCTCCACTTGATACACCCTCTAGTTTTGAATCTAGAGACGGAGTAAGCAACGCACTACCCAGTTCGTATAGATAATCTTGATAGTTAAAATCTTTCAACTCGTTACCATTCTCTANACCAGAAATATTGAGTAATAAGTAATCTGATTCTTTTGCGGGTCTATCAACTTTTTCTACTTCTCCAAATTGAAGTTTAATTCTTTCAATTTGCTCATTGATTTCCTCTTCAGTAGGTTCGATAGATTCAACTTCAACTGTTTGATTTAACTTTGGAAGCTTCGAAAGTTTTGGCCATAATGTAATGAGTACTTCAATTTTGTATGATTTTTTTTCTTTCTTTAAATCTTTGATTACAGGCCTTACAGCAGGNCTGATTTCTTCTTTATTCAAAATCTCAAAAATTTGTCCAGGTAAATACAAGTCTATTGCTTCTTCTAGAACGTATTCTTCACCTACTTCTCTAACAACAATATTTTTTGGAATTTTACCTGGTCTAAATCCTTTTACTTTTAATGATTTACTAATTTTTGAAATTGCTTCATCCTTTTTTTCTTCTAAATCATCAAAATCGACAGTAATTTCAATTGACGACTCAAAGTCACCAATTTTTTTAACTTTATATTTCATTTATCTCCTATAAATTAAGGGTGACCGACGGGATTCGAACCCGCGACCTCCTGGACCACAACCAGGCGCTCTAACCAACTGAGCTACGATCACCACGGCGCTCTCGGTAGGACTCGAACCTACAACCTACAGATTAGAAGTCTGTTGCTCTATCCATTTGAGCTACGAGAGCTCTGCCAGAGCGGGTGAAGGGAATCGAACCCTCATAGCCAGCTTGGAAGGCTGGAGCTTTGCCATTAAGCTACACCCGCTAGGATGTCGGGCTGGTGAGATTCGAACTCACGACCTCTTGGTCCCAAACCAAGCGCTCTAGCCAAACTGAGCCACAGCCCGCAACTTAATTATTTTTCTATGTTAACTGATTTTATTAAACAATAAATAGAAAAAATTTATACTTAACTATCATAATCTAAGTTATTCTTTAAAAGGGGTCGCTAGCTCAATTTGGCAGAGCANCGGACTCTTAATCCGCAGGTTCGGGGTTCAAGTCCCCGGCGACCCACGCGACATTTTAGCGGATGTGGCGGAACTGGTAGACGCGCTGGATTTAGGATCCAGTGAGCTTTGCTCGTGGAGGTTCGACTCCTCTCATCCGCACTATGTTTTGATGGTTAGTTTAATGGAACTTCTACAACCAATTCTGTTGAATTTGCAGTAGCATACACTTTTCCATTCTTGTCATACAGTGAACCATTCACAAATATAACTTTTCTTCCTACTTTTTCAATTATTGCTGTAGCTGTAAGTTCACCAGTTGAGACAGTGATTGGTCGTAAATAATTTACTCTTATATCAGTGGTCATAGTCAAAAATCCTTTATCAAGTTGACAGTTTGCTGAAATACTGTTGCAAGAATCTAAGATTGTTGCTGCTAATCCACCGTGTACAGTCCCAAGTGGGTTGTAATGGAACTCTTGAGGAACAATATAAAATGAAACTTGTCCTTTATCGTCTACAGATATATTTGAAAAATCCATAAGAGAACCAATTGGTACATTATTGATTGGAAGATTTGAAAAGAATTCTCTCCGATCTTTTTTGTCTAAACTAACTAGTTTTTGAACTGCATCTTCTGGAAGATGCCATGAAAAAGTTCTCTCATTCATCGTCAGAATCTGAAGCTCTTGTTTGAAGCTCTGAAACAATATCAGCATTTGCTAAAGTTGTCACATCACCTAATTTTCTTTCTTCTGAAATGTCTTTAAGTAATCTTCTCATAATTTTTCCACTTCTCGTTTTTGGCAGATCAGCAGTGATAACTATGCTTTTAGGTTTTGCAATCGGACCAATTTTGTCACTTACATGCTGTCTAAGTTCTGCAATCAAATCTTCATTGCCTTCCTCAGTGCCAATTAAAGAAACAAATGCGGCAATTGCTTCACCGGTTATTTCATCACTTCGACCAATAACTGCTGCCTCTGCAACAGCATTATGTGAAACTAACGCACTTTCAACTTCCGCAGTAGATATTCTATGTCCAGATATATTCATTACGTCATCAACACGACCTAAAAGCCAAATGTAACCCTCTTCATCATATTTTGCACCATCACCTGCAAAATATAAACCTTTGTGTTGAGACCAATATGTATCAATATACCTTTCGTCATCTCCATATACTGTTCGAAGCATTGATGGCCACGGAGATTTGATTGCTAAAAATCCACCTTCTCCTTTGCCCACTTCATTTCCATCATTGTCAATAATTACAGATTCGATACCAGGTAGAGGACCACAGGCAGATCCTGGTTTAGTGCTTGTTACGCCTGGCAAAGGTGAAATCATAATTGAACCTGTTTCTGTCTGCCACCAAGTATCAACAATTGCACAATTTTCTCCACCAATATTTTCGTGGTACCACATCCAGGCTTCAGGATTAATTGGNTCCCCAACAGTNCCAAGTATTCTCAATGAACTNAAATCGTGGGCTTGCGGATGCTCAACTCCCCATTTCATAAATGCTCTAATTGCCGTTGGTGCAGTATAAAAAATATTAACTTTATATTTTTCAATTATGCTCCATAATCTTTTTTCATCGGGGGCATTTGGTGCACCTTCGTACATTACACTTGTTGCTTTATTTGCTAAAGGTCCATAAACAATATAACTATGACCCGTTACCCAGCCACAATCTGCTGCACACCAATAAATATCATCCTCTTTAACATCAAATACCTCATGATGAGTAGTTGTAACTCCAGTGAGGTAACCAGCCTGTGTATGGACGATACCTTTAGGTTTAGCTGTTGTTCCTGATGTATATAAAATGTATAACAAATCTTCAGCATTCATGACTTCAGGCTCACATTCAGAAGATTGTTTTTCTGTTATTTCGTGATACCAGTGATCCCTACCATCAGCCATATTTATTTCTTGTTCTGTTCGTCTTACAACTATTACATTTTCAACATAGTCTGTTAAATCAAGTGAACCATCGACATTGTTTTTAAGTGGAACTATATCCCCTCTTCTCCATGCTCCATCAGCTGTAATAACAGTNTTTGCCTTTGCGTCATTAATTCTGTCAGCAAGTGCTTCCGAAGAAAAACCTCCAAACACAACTGAATGAACTGCACCAATTCTTGCACATGCCAACATTGAAACAACAATCTCTGGAGTCATACCTAAATAAATTGCTACCCTATCACCTTTTTGAACACCGAGTTGTTTTAATGCATTAGATAACTTACAGACTCTTTCATAAAGATCTTGATAAGTTATTTCTTGCGTATCTCCAGGTTCACCTTCCCAATAAAAAGCTACTCTATCTGAATCAGTTTCTAGATGACGATCTAAACAGTTATAAGATAAATTAAGCTCTCCATCTTTAAACCATTTAAAAAAAGGAGGGTTTGAATCATCTAAAACTTCTGTTGGTTCTTTATACCAAGAGATTCTTGTTAAAGCTTGCTTCTGCCAAAATTCTAAGCGATTTTTATCTGCATCTTCGTACCATGAAGATGTTGCGTTTGCGTTTTCTGTGAGTTCTTTCGAAGGAGGGAATTTTCGTTCTTCTTTAAGTAAATTTTCGATTTTTTCATTCATATTTATATCCCCTTAAAATAGTATATATATCAAAGAAGTGAAAAATCTACTTAAGAAGTCATAAAATAATAATTAAAACCATCACACAAAGCATTCCATGAAGCATTGATTATGTTTTCATGAACTCCGATTGTACTCCATTTCTTATTGGAATCTGTAAATTCAATCAAGACCCTTGTTTTAGCTTCAGTTCCATCTGAAGAATCTATAATTCTAACTTTGTAATCAATAAGCTTGATTTCATTTACTTTTGAATAATCATTTTCTAAAGCAGATTTTAAAGCTTTGCTCAAAGCATCAACTGGACCAACTCCTTCTCCAGTTTTAACATATCTATTTTCATTTACAATAATTTTACAAACTGCTTCTGAAACAACATTTTCAGAATTTCGTCTTTCAGAAAATACCCTAAAGCTTTCAAATTTGAAAAAGTTGGGTTCTATATTCTTGAGTTTGTTCATCAATATAAATAGTGATCCATCAGCTGCTTCAAATTGATATCCCATATGTTCAAGATTTTGCACTTCTTCAATTAATTTTTTGGCATCATCATTGTTAAATTCCAAACCAAATTCCTCTGCTTTTGTTAGAACACTAGCTCTACCAGCTAANTCAGATACTGTTGTCCTTGTAAAATTCCCTACCGCGGCTGAATCAATGTGTTCATAAAGTGAGCTATCCTTTGCCATTCCAGATGCATGTAATCCAGCTTTATGTGTAAAAGCTGAGGAACCTACATAAGGATGACGTGAATCAATCGCTACATTTACTAACTCAGCAATATGATTTGCTGTTTGAGTTAATTGGCCTAGTGAGTGTTCAGGAATTGTTTTATAGCCTTTCTTCAATGTTAAATTGGGGATTAAAGTACATAAATCAGCATTTCCTGTTCTTTCACCATACCCATTAATGGTTCCTTGAACATGATTTACACCTAAATCAACTGCAACCATTGAATTAGCTACTGCACAACCATTGTCGTTTTGGAAGTGTACGCCAAAGTTTGCTTTTGGATATTTTGAAATTATTTCTGAAATTATCTCATGTACTTCACTTGGAAGAGTTCCACCGTTTGTGTCACAAAATACAAAACATTCTACTTTTGTAGAAATTACAGCATCTAATATTTTTAAACTTGTTTCTGGATCTTCTTTGTAACCGTCAAAAAAATGTTCTGCATCAAAAAATACTTTCTTTTTATTTTGTACTANATAATTAATGGTATCAACTGCCATCTCTATTGCTTCATCGACAGTGGCTTGTATAGCTTTTGTAATATGTAGTTTTGAAGACTTTCCCACTATGCATACATATTCTGTATCTGCATCAAGCAATGCTTGTACTTGAGGGTCTTTGTCAGCGCTCAAACTAAGTTTTCTTGTTGATCCAAAGCTAACAAGTTTTGCATTAGCAAGATTAAGTTCTGATTTTGCTTTTTTGAAAAACTCCTCTTCTTTAGGAGAAGCACCAGGCCAACCACCTTCAATAAAAGATACTCCAAGATTATCTAATAATTTTGCAATTTCGAGTTTATCTTTTACAGAAGGTGAAATTCCTTCTTGTTGAAAGCCGTCTCTTAAAGTTGTGTCAAATATATCAATTTTCATAGTCTAAAAAAAAACCCTTGCCATGCAAGGGTAACAACGTTGTAAACGCTGCTCCTAAATAATAATTATAATTTTTTTCATTGAGACAATATTACTTCTTTTTGACAGATTGTCTAACAAAATAAATTATTAGACCAAAAATTGCTAATAGTGCAGCAATTAGCTCTGGCGTAAAAATTGGTTTAGTTCTTGTGACCAACTTAAAAGTTTTTACTGAAAGACCATCGTTTTCAAAAATAATTGTATTATCTACTATTTCGCTAATTTGAGGATCTGTAATATTACCCGGAACAATAATTGATAGTTGGCCATCGAATATTCTTTTAAAACCCTCTAAGTTTTCTTCATCTGTTACAAAAATTTCTGCAAACTTGCCTGTAATTCCAAAATCACGTTCACTTTTATCAAATCGAATTTCCTGAATTGGTAACAATAGTAAAGCAGTATTTTCCTCAGACTTTAATTGTTCAAACTGTAATAACAACTCATCTGTATCTTCAAAATCGTTTCTAATAAGAATTCCCAAATAGTTTCCTTCTTGATAAACACTTGAACCAAAACCATCTGGAAGATTTGACAGTATTGCATCTAAGCCTCCAATTGAGGATTGCCCAGTCTCAACCGCATACATTTGTGCTTCTTGATCTATCAATACTGCTATTGAGTAACTTCCCGATAAGTCTTCTTCGAAAGAGATTTCCATGTCCCACTTAACTTCACATGCAGAAAATATAAGAAAAACAAANAGAAATTTTANTAATGTTTTATATTTCATTTAACAACTCAACCATCTTAATTGTCGCATTTTTTCTATGACTAATCTCCGATTTTTCTTCTAATGTCATTTCAGCAAGAGTTTTACCATTTACTTCAAATATAGGATCGTAACCAAAACCATTTTCTCCTCTCGGTGATGATAAAATTTCACCATTTAGTTCACCTAAGGTATACATAAATTCTTTACCATCATAAAAACATAAAACTGTTTTGAAAGTTGCTGATCTATTTGAATTATTTTGAAGCAAATCTAATAATTTATCATTATTTTTTTCATCATTTGCATTTTCTCCTGAAAAACGAGCTGAATGAACACCGGGAGCACCATTAAGTGCATCTACAAAAAGACCTGAGTCATCTGCAATTACTGGTAAATCATAAAACTCAAAATACTCTAAGGCCTTCTTTTCAGCATTTTCTTTTATAGTTTCTTTATCCTCAATTACATTCAAAACTTCACTGGGAGACACCAAAGAATGTTTACTTGAATTTATTTGAAATATCGTAGATAATTCCTTTAACTTATTTTTATTCTGACTAGCTAAAATGATTTGCATTCTTATTAATTTTGTATCTTAAATATTTCTTCAACACATTCTTTTGCAATATTAAATAAGCTATCAAGATTATCTTTTGAAAATGGTTTACCTTCAGCTGTGCCTTGAATCTCCAAGATTTCAAATTTTTCATCTAAAACAAGGTTTAGGTCAACCTCAGCATTTGAATCCTTAGCATAATCTAAGTCAGCTACTAGCTCTCCATCTACAATACCAACAGAAATTGCACCAACTTTGCTTGTTAATGGGTTTTGTACTAACTTGTTTTCATTTACCATCTTTGTAAAAGTATCATTTAAAGCTATCCAAGCACCGTTAATTGATGCTGTTCTAGTTCCACCATCTGCTTCTAGAACATCACAATCTACAGTAAAAGAATAACCATTAATTATTCCTAAATTACAAACAGCTCTGAGAGAACGGCCGATTAATCTTGAAATTTCTTTTGACCTTCCACTTTCGAATGATTTTCTAGAAATTCTATTGCCAGATGAACCTGGAAGCATATTGTATTCAGCTGTAACCCAGCCTTTTTCAGAATTTGATAACCAATCAGGAACTCGGTCTGTAACTGAGACGGTAACCAATACTTTCGTGTTTCCAGACTCGTACAACACAGAATTTTCTGCTGAATTAATGAAATTTTTGGTAACTTTGATTTCTCTCATTATGGAGACATCCTTTCGATATTCCAACCTTGGGTGTTTTGAGTATAACAAAACCTATCATGAGTTCTATTTCTTCTTCCTTGCCAGAACTCCCAATAATTTACTTCAATCTCAAAACCTCCCCAAAAATCTGGTCTTGGTACTTCTTGGTTTTCAAATTTTTTGTCTAACTCAGCTATTTTATTAGTTACTTCTTCTCTATTTTGGATAATTGAGCTTTGATCTGAAGCCCATGCACTTAGCTGACCTCCCCTAGGTCTAGTTGAAAAATATTCATCAGATATTGTTTTATCAGCTTTTTTTGCAATACCTTGAAATCTCACTTGTCTGTGAATTTCTGCCCAATAGAATATTCCTGAAATATTTGGATTTGCAAGCATTTCAAGTGCTTTAGGACTCTCGTAATGAGTATGAAAAATTAATTTATCCTCAACAATATTTTTAAAGAGTACATAACGAGATCTTGGTTGATCATCAACAGATGTAGCCAGAACCATAGCATTTGGTTCGTAAATTTTTGTTTCAATTGCATCATCTAGCCATTTTGTAAATTGCTTTACTGGATTTTTGTCTAAATGTTCGATTAAAAAATCTGAATCGCTATATTCGTTTCTTAATTGTTTTATTTTTTCAGATAAGTTATCCATTAATTTTCTTTTATGTGATTTAAAGCTGAACCACTTTCAAACCATTTTATTTGCTCATCCGATAGAGAATGATTAGCAGTAATGTCAACTGAGGAACCATCTTCTTTTTGGAGAGTTACTATAACAGTGCTGCCTGGACTTATTTCATCAAGGTTAGTTATTGTAATTTTGTCGTTTTGTTCAATTTTCTCGTAGTCATTTTTGTCAGAGAAAGTTAAAGGCAAGATACCTTGTTTTTTTAAATTTGCTTCATGTATTCTTGCAAAGCTTTTAACCAAAACCACTCTACACCCTCTAAACCTTGGTTCCATTGCAGCGTGTTCTCTGGAAGATCCTTCGCCATAGTTTTCATCACCAATAGCAATCCAGTTCACTGAGTTCTCATGATAAGCTTTAGCAAGATCTGGAAGTGTCATCACTTCATCGTTTAAAGTATTAATGCCTGTTCCGGACTCTTCGGTAAAAGCGTTATTTACACCAATAAACAAATTTTGTGAGATGTTTTCTAGGTGCCCCCTAAACCTTAACCATTTCCCAGCAGGTGAAATATGATCTGTAGTACATTTGCCAACAGCTTTCATTATTACAGTCATATCTAAATAATTGTTTGGAGCAAATGAATCAAATGGTGTTAAAACCTGGAGTCTTTCAGATTTTGGATCAATTTTCACCTCTACTTCATCTCCGTTTGCGGGCTGAATAAATCCTTCTAATGTATTTGCAAATCCCTCTGAAGGCAACTCTTCTGCAACAGGAGGTGTTAGTTTTACTTCTTCTCCTGAATCATTCATTAAAGAATCATTTAAAAAATCAAAATCTAATGAACCGCCAAGAGCTAATCCAATTACAGACTCTGGTGAGCCAATAAATGAAAGTGTTTCTTTATTTCCATCATTTCTAGCGGGAAAATTTCTGTTATACGAGGAAACAATTGTATTAATTTCACCTTCACCTATATCATCTCTTTTCCACTGACCAATACAAGGCCCACAAGCATTTGCCAACACCGTAGCTCCAATAGATTCCAAATCTTTAAGGTATCCATCTCTTTCAATAGTTGCTCTTGTAACTTCTGAACCTGGAGTAACCATTAAAGGGACTTTTGACTTTAATCCTTTTTTTGCAGCTTCTCTCGCTATAAATGCTGCACGACCTATATCTTCATAAGATGAATTAGTACAAGATCCTATTAAAGCATTGGAAATTTCTACAGGATAATTATTTTTTTCAGCATCATCTTTTAACTCTGTAATCGGGCGAGCTAAATCTGGAGTATGTGGACCTACTATATGTGGAACAAGTGAATCTAAGTTTATCTCAATAACTTGATCAAAATATGATTTTGGATCTTCAATGACGTCCTGGTCAGCTGTTAACAAATGCATATTATTTTTTGCTAGTTTTGCAATATCAGACCTTCCCGTGGCAATTAAATATTCTTCACCTTTGGAATCAAATGGAAATATTGAACAGGTTGCACCAATTTCAGCACCCATGTTGGTTATCGTAGCTTTTCCAGTTGTAGATATTGATTCGGTACCTTCTCCAAAATATTCGACAATTGCATTTGTACCTCCCTTTACAGTAAGTATCTCAGCGACTTTTAAGATAATGTCTTTTGGAGAAGTCCATCCACTTAAAGAACCCGTCAATTTTATTCCGATTAGTTTTGGTATTTTTGTATTAAAAGGCATACCAGCCATTACATCTACAGCATCTGCACCACCAACACCAATTGCAATCATACCCATACCCCCAGCATTTGGAGTATGACTATCTGTTCCGATCATCATTCCGCCTGGAAAAGCATATTGTTCAAGAACTACTTGATGGATGATTCCAGCTCCAGGCCCCCAAAAACCAATATTATATTTTTGGGAAGCAGTTCTTAAAAAATCAAACACTTCCTTATGATTCTTGTTTGCTACCTTTAAGTCGCTATTTGCACCTTCATAAGCTTGAATTAAGTGATCACAGTGTACTGTTGTGGGAACTGCAGTATTTGGAAGTTCAGCCTGCATAAATTGCAGTAAAGCCATTTGCGCTGTAGCATCTTGCATTGCAACTCTGTCAGGCAAGAAATCACCAAAGTCTTCTCCTCTATTCATAGATACTTCATTGACGTTTCTAGCATGACCATAAAGAATTTTCTCTGCCAAAGTCAATGAGTCGGATTTTCTTGCTCTTAGTTTTGCTATATTATCTTCAAGTGTTGAATACACTTTTTCTACTAGCTCGATATGTGTTTTTGAAAGATCCATCTTAATAAGTATATATTTGTTTACATCTAAACATACACTTATCTATTTTCTAAACAGGTATTTTTAAACTCACAAAATTCACACCAGTCTCCTATGTTATAAGCAGGACTTAAAGCATCAAAGGGAATCCATGAAGCAGATTTGATTGCTAAAGATTCATATTTTTTCTCAGCCTCTGCTAATTCACTCTCGGAAAATTTTCTCTCTTTTATACTTGAGTCTTCATCCGGCAAATAAATATGCAATATTGTAATTTCTTTAACATTGAGTAGTTTTGACGCACCTAAAGCATAAAGTTGTGCTTCTAGGAAATCTTCTGATAATTCAGGCCTAGTTTTAAGTTCAATGATTATTGGAGTGCCATCAACTCGTCCTACTAAATCTGCACGTCCCATAAACACACTTGCAACTTTTTTATCAACTACTTCTCCATTTTTTAAACCTTTACCGTCAGCAACAATTGTGAACCCTAAATTAAATTCAGACTTTGTTATTGATAAATTGCTATATGGCTTTAACTTTTCAATCAGTTCCTTATATTTGCTAAAAAGTTTCTCACGTGTTATCGACTCTTCATTTTCAGTTATTTTATTAAATCGCTCAATGTCATCGTCGTTTGTAAAGCTGTTATTATTAACGAGCATTTCCTGTGAGTAATTATGAAACTTGGTTCCTGATGATTCAGACTCATATTCAATGTAGTCTTCTCTTGGTATTCCGTACTGAACATTCCAGGCAGCTCTTCTTTCACAGTTTTGTAACTTAATAGTATTTGTCTTTGATATTTTTACCTCTCTTATTCGATTAGTAAGCTTATCTATATTAATTAAAGGAAATTGACCACAACGTGATGCCATGTCACACCCCCTACTGCACAACTCTCCTGGATTGCGAGCTTGTCTATTGTTTAAAAAGTTTTCTAATATGGCAAAATGTTGATCAATAATTTCATCTGGATTATCAACTAATTCAATTTCTTCTAAGTCTTCCCGCTCAATCGAGGCAGTATAGAAATCTTCATTCTCTGCTTTTAATTTTGAAATTATAGCTTTATCAATTAACTCAGGCTCGGGATCAAAAGCAGTTTTTAATTTTATAAATTCAGAAGATCCCTGGTCAATGAACTCATATGTGAAGTATGTTGTTAAAGCATACTCTTCACCATTAATTTCTTTATTTATTTCTTTAATCGGAAAATCATGATTGAACTCAACATCTCTTTTTGGATATATTGTTCTAAATCTTGTAAATAAATCAGATAATATTGCTTTTTGAATTTTGTCGTAAAATTGAAAATTATTTTGCTCAGCTATTTTTATAGAGGTCTCTTCAATAGCATCGTTATTCATCCAATCAATAATTGCATTATTTAAATCTTTCCAACGATCTAATTTAGGCTTAGCTAACTGATTATTTTTTCCAAAAGAACTATGACATTGAGAAATATTATTTAATTTACTGGACGTAAAAGTGTTATCAACATCAGCCATACTAAAATTCTATCAACAAAAT
>FUFK010045246.1_pt1 | contig 32826 bp, 28 predicted proteins | sample 1021851 | NCBI WGS metagenome assembly FUFK01 (sample SAMEA51879418, study PRJEB19060) | metagenome | reverse complement strand
GACAATACGAATGGCAAAACATCATAATCAACCTCAATTAACTGAACCGCATCAAGTGCCGCATACATTGATTTAGCTAGCACAAGTAAAATCGGTTCACCTACATATCGAACAAATTTTTTAGCGAGTAGTGGTTGCGGAATGAAGTTAAATGGATCCTTNGTATTAGGATTACTTGTGATAAANGGCGGCATAGCNCTGAGACCATCATTTTCAACATCTTCTGCACTTAAGATAGANACCACGCCGGGCACGGTTAACGCGGCCTCTGTTTTTATTTTTTTTATTTTCGCGTGTGGGTGAGGTGATCTTACAAAGATAGCGCAATATTCGTCATCAAAAAATATGTCATCAAGATATTCACCACGACCAGTCAAAAACCGTTTATCTTCTCGCCGCTTTATTGAACCGCCGTTCAAATGCATCTCTTTCAAAGAAATCTCAATCCCTCGAAAAATAATTAACGCAATGGAAAACCCATTGAGTGAAGAATGGTAATGAGTTTTTCCCTTCCATTCATACCACTTAGTTTTCCCATTCGAGCCAATACCTTTTTTGTCCAAGTGTCTGCCGCTATTTCATGTCGAGCTGAAAATTCGGACATTTCCTTGTCATATTGCGCTCGTAATTCCTGTTCGCTGTCAACACCATATTCTTCTTGAAAAACTACAGCAGGCTGAGGTAAACGCGGTTTAATTTCTCCCTCTCCTTCTCTCGTTGCGTATCCTATACACAGCCCGAAAACAGGGAACACCATAGATGGTAAGTTGAATAACTCACCTACCTTCTCCGGATTGTTGCGCATCGCTCCGATATAAACTGTTGAAAGCCCTAAAGATTCTGCTGCAACAACCGCATTTTGTGCCGCTAACGCGGCATCAATAGCTGCCACCAAGAACGTTTCAACATAGGGGTTAACAACCATTTCCACCCCTTCTTCATTACCTAATCTTTCGTTACGTGACAAATCAGCCAGCCATACAAGAAACAATGGACATTGCTCTATATGTTTCTGGCCTCCCGCAATTTTAGCCAATTCTTTTTTCTTGTTGGGATCGGTAGTGGATACAACTGACCAAACCTGCATATTAGAGCTAGTTGCAGCAGATTGAGCCGCGGCCATTAATGTCTCTAAAGTGAAATCGGGTAATTTTTCTGTCTTATATGACCTTACCGAGCGATGTGAGAGAATTGCTCCAACAACATCATTCCAAGGTCCTTCAGTAGGCGAGTTAACTTCACCATAGCGTTTTTTCAGTACTTCGTTTTGAGGTAAACTTGTATTACTTAAACCCATTTCATTCACCTACTTTTAATCCAAAGTCTAAATTATCATCTGTCATTTTTTTCTAAATCCGCGCGACGTGTTATCGCCCAACGATACTGGTCTGGCCATCCTTCCAGCGCAGTTTCATTTTTTAACGTTTCCGCTGCATGCAACCCCCAAAAAGGATTGTACATTAATTCACGCCCTATTCCGATCAGATCTGCGTCTCTATCTCTAAGAATTGCCTCAGCTTGCTCTGCATCAATAATGCGGCCTACTGCCATAGTTTTTATCTCTGCTTCTTTCTTAATTTCAGAGGCATAAGGCACTTGAAACCCCCGCGGGCGCTCGCCGGAACTTTTTATCGGTGTCCCGTCATCTTTAGCCCTGAAAGCAGGAGCTCCGGTTATACCACCAGCCGAACAGTCTATCACATCAACCCCGATTGATTTCAAAGCCCTAGCGAGGACGACCGAGTCATCGAGTTCCCAACCATTATTATCAACTGCAGAGACCCTAAAAAAAAGAGGCAGTTCTTCTGGCCAACTGGCTCTTACCGCTTTTGCTACTTCAAGAGCAAAACGCATACGACCCTCCAAATCCCCACCATATTTATCATTTCGTTGGTTACTTAAAGGCGATAGGAAACTGTGTATTAAATATCCATGTGCACCGTGTATCTCCAAAACTTTAAAACCAGCTTCGGCTGACCTCCGTGCACTATCAGCAAATGCGCTAACCAATTCAGATATCTCGGCTTCACTCATTGCTTTTGGTGTCTGCCAACCATCAGCTAATGGGACAGCCGACGCTCCAACTACCTGCCAACCGGGATCACCCCAAGTGCTGTCGCCGATATCAACAGGCTTTCCACCATCCCAGGGCGGGCTTGCCGAGGCCTTGCGGCCAGCGTGAGCGATTTGTATCCCTGGCACTGATCCCATAGAACTAATAAAACTTGTTATAGGTTTTAGTGCATCAGCTTGTTCATCCGTCCATATCCCTAGACAACGTGGTGTAATTCTTCCTCGCGGCTCTACAGCCGTTGCCTCCGCAAAGACTAGCCCCACTCCGCCGCGAGCAAACGTACTCAGATGAGCAAATTGCCAATCAGAAGCTACACCGCTATTGGCGGAATACATACAAAGTGGGGACAAGACAATGCGGTTAGGGAGCGTTACCTCTCGTATTTTTAAAGGTTCGAACAGTAGTGGGTCAGTTGCCATTAAATATTTACCTTTTTTAATTGAAGTATTAATCGGTTATGAATGTTAATAAAACCTCGGTTATTTTTTTAACTATTATTTCCCCAGTGCGGAAAATAATCCGCCGTGCCCTAATTTAAAATCATTTTCACCAGACAAATCCTCTCCCCTGGCCATCCATAACGGCTTACCAGCCCAGTCCACCGGATATCCAGCAAAAGGAATCTCTAAATCACGACGTAAAACTGAGCTAGAAGGCATGTATCTTACGGTGAAGCCTGCACGTCTACGACCCGATGTATTCACGTCAGAGCCGTGCACGAGGTATACATCATGCAAAGAAAACTGGCCGGCCTTAAGTTCAATATATTCAGTCTCAGTTTCGTCAACGCGATCATCTTTAATGGCCTGATTTAATACCAAATTTTTTCTATGCTCTACTTTATGTTTAAAATGAACAGCGTTCTTATGCGAGCCTGGCACTACTTTCAAACAACCATTACCCCTATCCGAGTCATCAAGTGCCAACCAAAGCGTACAGGTTGCAAGAGGTCGTATAGGCCAATATTGACCATCCTGATGCATGGGTACTTCCATACCATCCTCGCCAGGTTTACAGAATAGTTGGACACCCCACATTATGATGTGATTACCCAAAATACTGCTCACAGGATCCACAAGTTCATCATCAAGAGCTACATCCAAAAATGTCTTGTGCCCAATCGTGTCCTCCGCACTGGTTTTAGATGTGTGAATAGAGGCCAATTGCTCCGGGCGGACGTGGGGGTTATCTCTTAATGTATCTTCTAAGGCTTCACGCAAACGCTGAATTATTTTCTCCGAAACCCTAAACTTAGGAACGACAAAACCTTTTTCCCTATATAGATCTATTTCTGTTTTTGATAACTTTACCATACCCTTTATCTTTTATTTAATTTCAATATCGCTCCAATTCTCAACCANCCTAACCAGTTCACTTAAGTCTCGCTGTTCCCAGCCCTGGTGCATCGCCAACAACATCATTTGTCTCACTTGTTGTGATACAGGTTGCGGCACGCCTTGTTTTTCACCTTCCTCAAGCGCTAAGTTTACGTCTTTCATAAGTATTTCAATTGTCGCACCAAAATCAAAAGCACGGTTCAAAACACTATTGGGCATGACAAGGTCGACTGTTGCATTTCTTCCTGTCCCAGCTTGGATTGCATCAAGCATCAATGAAGGATCAAGTCCAGCCTTAACACCCATAGCGATTGCTTCCGTAGTAGCGAAAATAGAGGTGGCAAAGAGAATATTGTTTGCTAATTTCAATACTTGGGCTAACCCGGGCTTCTCTCCACAAAAAACGAGCTTCTTGCCATAAGATTCTAGTATAGGTTTTACCTCCTCATATACCTTTGATGGCCCAGAAGCCATTATAGATAATGTTCCATCTCTTGCCCCTGGAGGACCTCCACTTATTGGAGCTTCGAGTGTTGCTATCCCTTTTTTTGTCAGTTCCTCACTTATCTCGGCCGCAAAATTAGATCCGGTAGTACAGGCATTTATATAGGTTTTCACCCTGTCGCCTAAAACGAGACCTTCAGAGCCTATTACAGCTTCGCGAATGATTTCATTAGAAGGTAAGGAACAGATTATTATATCGGCCTTATCGCCTAAATCCCGAACGCTCTGAGCAACAGGAATTTGTCTTTCCCTAAAATCAATCAGCGCCTCGTTGTTAATATCAAAAACCAATAAATTGTAGCCTGCGTCAGCTATTCGCATAGCCATAGGGTGACCCATATTTCCCAAACCTAAGTAGCCAACAACTTTTTCCATTTAATCGCCTTCTGACTGAAAATTCTTTATCAAGCAGTAATTTATCGGTCCTGGAACTCTACAGGAAGTCTTAATGCAAATCTAAGCTGATTTTTTGCAAAAGCAGATATGTGCAACCTGTCCGCATACAACTGTTATATTTCTATTTTTTAGGCACGCTTTAGGGTGCCAAGACAAGGGGGATCCAAGATTGGGAGTGGATTATAATCCAGGCACGCTTCTGAAAAAGCTAACAGCCCCCGCCCTAGGATGCGGCAATATCTATTACTTTGCTGGTTTTAATTAGCAACCAAGAACCTATTTGGGCTTCTTTCCACCATACTTCGAGCGACTTTGGTTGCGATCTTTTACACCCTGGGTATCGAGTGTACCGCGAATGATCGAATATCGGATACCTGGCAGGTCGTTAGGACCACCGCCTCTCATCAAGACAACAGAATGCTCTTGGAGGTTATGCCCCTCACCGGGAATATAAGCTCCAACCTCAAAACCATTCGTTAAACGGACGCGTGCAACTTTACGAAGCGCAGAGTTCGGCTTTCTTGGCGTCGTTGTATACACTCGCGTGCATACGCCTCTCTTCTGTGGATTTCCTTCAAGGGCTGGCCTTTTGGATCTTTCCTGTTTTGACTTTCGTGGCTTTCTTACGAGTTGGTTAATAGTTGGCATTCAACGATCCCAAGAGGTTAAGATTGAAGCCGGAATATGAGTTCGACAGACTAGGAAGTCAAGTAAATTCAGAGATTTGAGCTCAATAACTAAGTTTTATAAGCTTTTGCTTTTGATTTTAGCTTTTCTAGACTTATTTTTGGTTTGTAACCCAAATGCTCCTTGATCTTAGTAGTATCTAAGATAGAAGCGAATTGATTGCTCTTAAAAATATCGGGCCTTCTAATCTCTAGGTTATTCCCCCACCTTTTTTGTGCAATCTCAAGTGTGGGTGCTTCATTCAAACCGTCTTCCGCTGCTACAGTGTACACTTCATAACCGTTATAGTTTGACGAATTTATTGCTAATTGGAATGCTTGTGCCACATCTTCGGGGTCAACCCATGCCCAAAAATGATAATTATTTATATCTTGCCCCCTTTTTTTTATTTCACCGTATCCCCTTGGGAAAATTATATGGCAAGGACGAATAGAAATAACCTCCATATTGTGACGGGCTGCAAAACTCTCAGCTATCGTTTCAGTTACTTTCTTTGAAAGTGAGTAAACCTCTGTAGGGCGCGTTAAATGTGTTTCATCGACTGGTAGAAAGCGGGGTTTCCAGTCCGGAGGGTTATAAGAAAATCCAAAAACCGAGTCGCTTGACGCTATCACCACCCGTTTAATGCCAACTTCTTCTGCNGCCTGNAAAACAGTCCAAGCTCCTTGGACATTAGTGTTGAAGGTCAATTCGAGACTGGCTTCCCGTGGATTTGGGATTGCGGCAAGATGGATAAGCGCGTCGTTGCCCCGCAACGCATTTTTCATTTGATCAAAATTGGTAACAGAAGCATTGACGTATTTTATCGAAGACAACTCGTTGGAAGCTAACTCTTTTACATCAATGCTTGTTACGGTTGCGTGATTTGAGAGCAGCGTTACAATATGATTGCCAAGTAAACCACATCCACCCGTAACCGCTATCTTCTCGTAGGCCATTTCTTCTCCAAGTTGTAAGTNGTANTAACCTTAATAAACAATTTTTGTTTTCACTAATTATAATATCATATAGTCCAAACAATTTTTAGAAAGACACACTATTATTCCATAAGCTCTTTGATTAATACCGAGGATACCATGAAACTCTATGGCACAACTACTTCACCCTATGCGCGTATCGCTCGTGTCGTGGTTTTTGAAAAACACTTACAAAATAACATCGAATTTATTTGGATTAAGACACGGATACCCAACGACCCTTTTTTATCTATTAATCCTTCAGGTCGTGTGCCCTTTCTTCTTCTATCAGATGGTCTTGGGTTAGAAGACACCCCTGCAATAGTTGATTATTTGGATGCGCTTCAAAAACCGTATTTGTTTTTACATGGAATGGATAGAAACAATTGGGAATACAGACGCTTAGAATCCACCGCCAAAGCTATGCTAGACGGATTAGCTGTTTGGGTGCGAGAGCTAAGGCGCCCCAACGACGAGCAATCCCCCACAATTATTGATCACGAGTTGCGCCGTGCAAAACGTCTATCGAGTTTCTTCAACGAGCTTACTTCCAATCCAGTTTTTAGCGAAGAAATGAATTTAGCCCAACTTTATCTTTTTGCTGCTCTTGATCTTGAAAGAAGGATCCCGGAATTTCAGTGGAGAACCAAGAACATTGAATTAAGTANATGGTTTGACCAATTCAATTTGCGAAAAAGTGTAAAGGCCTCGCTAGCACCCCAACCCGTTTAAATAAAGCAAGAAAAATAACAAGATTTTAAGGAGTACATCATGAAAAAGAGATTACAGGATAAGGTGGCAATTATTACTGGTGCTGGCTGCGTAGGGCCGGGATGGGGTAATGGCCGGTCTATGGCATATCGATTTATAGAAGAAGGAGCGTCTATACTTGCAGTAGATAAGAGCCAAGACACCTTGACAGAAACACTTGAGGTCTGTGCGCCCTTCGGCGAGAAGATTAAAACACACATTTGTGATGCCACAAATGGCGAAGCTGTCTCCGACATGATGGACGTGTGTGTGGAAAACTTTGGTCGTTTAGATATCCTCGTCAATAATGTTGGAGGGTCTAAAAGAGGTGGCCCCGTCGAACTCACGGAAGAGGACTGGGACTCGCAAATTGATCACAATTTAAAGACCGTCTTCTTAGGGTGTAAGTTTGCTATACCACATATGGAGAGAANAGGTGGAGGTGCAATAGTTAATATTGCTTCCACTTCCGGGATTCGATGGTCCGGCTCGGCGCAAGTCGCGTANGCCGCCACTAAAGCAGGNGTTATTCAAATGTCACGGGTTATAGCAGTGGAGTATGCCTCGCGAAAAATAAGGGTAAATTCTATTCTTCCAGGCCAGCTGCACACCCCTATGGTCGAAGCACGGCTAGCCGATCAAAGAACCGGCGGCGATGTAGNTAAGTTATTGGAACAGAGGCAATCGCGCATTCCCCTTGGTTTCATGGGCGATGGAAGAGATACCGCTAACGCCGCAGTTTTCCTAGCATCTGACGAAGCTCGCTTTGTCACGGGAACAGAACTCGTTGTTGATGGCGGCATGACCGCCCGTTGTGACTAAAGCACCACTGAATTTTTTTTTGAGTAATTGAGTATGACTAAGTCATTAACTAACATAAATGTTTTGGACTTTTCCCACGCCCTTTCGGGGCCGTTCTGTTCGATGCTACTGGCCGAACTTGGGGCAAAAATAATAAAAATAGAGCCACCACACGGCGATCATTTCCGGCCTGCTAATGGTGGAGCCACGTTTGCGGTGGTAAACAGGAATAAACGCAGCCTCTGCTTGGACCTCAAACAACCCTCGGCCTCGATTATAATGGAACGATTAATTTCCAAATGTGACGTCATCTTGGAAAACTTTACTCCTGGCACGATGAAACGACTTGGTTATCACTACGAAGCTCTAAAAAAAATGAAACCAGACATTATATATGCTTCAATATCAGGATTTGGCTCAACAGGCCCCTATAAAGATTTAAAGGGATATGACGCCGTCGCGCAGGCAATGTCGGGAATAATGGCAGCGACTGGAGAGCCCAATCGACCACCAGTAAGAGTCGGACCATCACTGATAGATATGGGCACTGGAATGTATGTCGTTATAGGAATATTAGATGCACTGAGAACGCGTGATTTGAATGGTGAAGGAGCTAAACTGGAATTTAATTTATTAGAATCCGCCCTTTCGTGGATGTCACAAAGCATTGCGAATTTTTCGCGCACTGGGAAAGTACCTGAAAGAACCGGCTCAGCTCTTGCCTCGTTCTCCCCCTATCAGGTCTTTAATGCGCATGATGGACAGGTGTTTATTGGCGCCTCTACCGATGTGTTCTGGCAGAAACTTTGCAGCGCACTGGAAGAAGAGGAACTTATAAACGATGAACGTTTCTCTACTATGGAAAAACGCGTTTCCAACCGANAAATTCTNACTAAATTAATAGAAAANAAACTCCAAAATTTTAAAGTAAACTCGATATTATCGAAACTAAGAAAAGCAGAAGTGCCATGCGCAGACGTCTTGGATATTGAAGGCGTCGTAAATGACCCTCACGTCAAGGCAAGAGATGTAATAAGTTACTGTGATGATCCCAATTTAGGACAAATTTTACAAACAAGGATGCCTATCGGTGACGGCAGTCTCCCTAACCCCGCTCCTCTCCTTGGAGAACACAATGATGAGATTTTAGCCGACCTCGGTTTTGATGAGGAAGCTATCCAAAATTTTTTGGAAACTAAAACTGTTATAAGCAAGAAAGATAAATAAGGCCTAATTGTCTAATTATGGAACGCTTTCGAGACCACCATCAACGCTTATCGCTTGTCCTGTTATTGTGCTGCCAGCCTCTGAACAAAGATATAAAATCATGCTTGAAATATGATTTTTTGGAATAAAGGTGTTCAACGTGGTTCCCGACATCATCTCGTCACGTGTCTGGTTTTCAGACACTCCCTCTGCCTCAGCTTTCGCTTGTATCACGCGATCGATCCGGTCTCCCTCGACCGGGCCTGGCTGTATACAATTGCATCTTATTCGGTACTGACCGACTTCTAAAGCTGTCGTTCGCGTAAATCCCACAATAGCCCATTTTGCTGCTGAATAGGGACTGCGAAGAGGAAAGCCAAATTTACCTGCAGCGGAGGATAAATTTATTATACTGCCTCCTAGATTATCGCTCTCTTTAATACGCGGAATTGCAAGTTGAGTTCCCAGGAATGCACTTGTCAAATTTATATTTAGGCAATTATGCCACTCTTCCAAGGAGATATCTTCGATCAAGGCCGTTGGACCAGCAGTGCCTGCATTATTAACCATGATATCCAAGCCACCCAAAAACTCGTCTGCCTGTCTAAAAAAATCGCGGAATGCTTCGGGATCNCTCACGTCAACTTTAATGCCTTGAACATTATCGTTTTTACTAATGGTCTCATTCAATGAAGCTTCGTCGATATCGCAGATAAAAACGNTGGCACCTGCTTCGGAAAAAAGTCTGGTTGTTTCTGCTCCAATACCCCCGCCGCCTGCCGTTACAACAACACGTTTACCCCTGAATTCCATAAGCCCCCCCTTATTTTATGATCTAATCTGGAAGTAATAGTTTGACTATCATCCGCAGTAATTCTGTGAATACTATTCCAATAACACCGACTACGAAGAATAAAAAAATACCGAGTGGAATTGCTTTTAAACCAAGCAGTGGCTCACCCAACCAAATTGCCAGTATAAAGGCTAAGAAAGCCGAAATTAGAGAAAAAGTCTTCCCATAGCTTACTAAAAACCGAAGAACCGGAAATTGAACTAAACCTCTTTTCTGTGANTATGAAAACGGTTCTCTATTTTGTTTTGGTTCAATTGGTATCTCTTTCTTACTTACATCAAGTTTGTCATTCTTCTTTGCAACTTCCTCGGCAGCAATCATTCCAAAGACCCCAGATTTCATGAGACCACCGATGTAAGCTGCCTGTCCACCTCCTTCTAACCCTCCTGTGGTTGCGCCCGCCGCCAACAGACCAGGTATAACCATATTATTTTCATTCAGAACCTGCGCTTTCTCGTCTGTAACAATTCCACCCATCGTATACGTAATCCCTGGTATTGTCGGGATCGCTATAAAAGGAGCAGTGTTAATTTTATACGGNATAATNTTTTGCGATCGGGGNATTAACAGTTCACTTGTCTTATTGGCATCAATAGCNTCATTATACTTNGNTACACAGTTTANAAANTCTTNCACTGGGACACCTATAGCTTCTGCAAGTTCCTCTAGGGTATCAGATTTAAAAACTGTCCCACCAGCTTCTTCTAACAAGGGGTTTGCGGGTATTCGCGCAGAGCGACCAGCACTCTCCCAGATGGATGCATCGCAAATNATAAAAAATGGAGGTTCTGAATTACTTTTTGCCAGTGCGTTAGTTAGGTAGACACCGTTTTTACCTTCATCAGCCACCCTTGTCCCAAAGCTATCAATAACGATGCCAGCAGTTGCGACGGCGTCAAGTTCCGGATACGGCCACAACTTATCGCTATTGACGGCGTCAGCCGAAAGTAAATGCCCATAAAATTTATCCATACCAGACAATTTAGCACCCGCGGCGTGCGCCATTTTTATACCGTCTCCAGTACCAGTTCTTGCTCCCCGCTGAAAAGTGTGGTCGAATTTTCCTCCAATAAATTCTTCAAAAAGTTTCCGATTGAACTGAAAACCACCGTCCGCGAGCAATACATTATTAGCTTTAAATATAATTTCTCTTGTACCCGCTATGGCTCTGATCCCTTTACAGGTGCCATTTTCCATAATTAATGAAGTTGCTTTTACACCTTGGCGAAAGATATCTCCATAATTTGAAAGTTTTGACACTAGCCTCCTGAGCAACAAATCTGGCCCGCGGCCCTCCCAATCAACACCAGCTCTTAGTGCTCTTGGAGGTGCAATGCACCAGCGGTAGCCTTCCTGCTCATTAAAGCTAATGAAGTCGGTGTTTTGCGCTTTTAACCAATCTAAAAATCGCCAACCGTTCTTTATCAATGCGTCTGCCAAAACTGGATCATGGTCACCTCCAGTTCGAGTTTCTATGTTATCCATTAAGCTTCTATCCTGGCGATATGGGTCTAGAAACCCAATATGAATGACACCTCCAGACTGTCGCGAATTACAGGGGTATACATCTTGGCTTTCTTTTTCCAGAACTAGTGGCTGTATTCCTAACTCTATTGCCCTAACAGCGGCGGTAAGACCTGCTATTCCTCCACCCACAATTATTAAGTCGTGCTGGGCCGACATTAAGCAACAATTCCCTCAAAAATTAATGCCACAGCTTCTGCACCCGGGTCTGGGACCCCGGTTAAATACTCTTTGGGCACGTAAGCAGCTCTGCCTGCCTTAGCCGAAATCATATCGCGTGTTCTATCAGATCCTAGCCTNGCTGCCCTAGCCGCTTCGATAAGGTTATTATTTTCTTGCAACTTTTTTAGGGCGGGGCCAAGCGCGTCTATAAAGGTTCTATCTCCGGGTCTTGCACCTCCCATTTCCATAACACGCTGAAGTCCTGCGTGAAGGGCACTTTTCCAATCTTTGCCAGACTTAACCTTATTTGCTGCGGCAGAAAACATAATGGCCATTAAAACGCCGCTAGATCCCCCCATACTTCTCGATAGAAGCTCACTGACTGCTGAGAAAAACTGAGCATTATCTTTTAAAGGGAATTCATCGATAGCTTTTCTTAAGGATCGTGCCGCATTTGCTAGTGAAGAACCAGTATCTCCGTCNCCAATTTTNGCATCAAGTTCGTTTAGGAACTTCTCTTGCTGTTCTAAAACATCACAGCATTTCAGTACAAGGTTTCTAACTTGCGGTTGCTCAGAAGCAATCCATGCCCTGTTCTCTAATGCTTTAGGTACAGCTAATATCTCCGGGCTTTCTAATTTTTTTGCTTGCGGCCAGACCTCGCCAGGGACAGGAAATAAAAGCGCTTCTTCTAATGCCTGCGTTAATTTCAAAATGGAAATCGAGAACCCCTGCATATTTAGAGAAGTCATTAAAAGTGCTGGTCCATACAAGTAACTGAACGAGGGACTTAATTCCGACTTTTCAATCTCTCCGGCNACTATTGCCATTTCCAATGGTGTACAACCACCAAGATTGTTAAGCAACACTGCATACTTTCTATCTTTCTCTATTTTGTTTGCCAAGTTCGAAAGTACCAATTCTATGGCATCAGTCGCTTTCCCATGATGAACTTTTTTTGCTCCAGGCTCTCCATGAATACCCAAGCCAAGTTCTGCCATACCCGGCTCAATTCGTTCTTGATGGTCAATCCCAGGAATTGAACAGGTCATGAGCGATAAACCTAAAGAATAAACGGATGATGCTNCCATTTTTGCNAAGTTGGTAACCTCTTCCAAAGTTTTGCCTTGTTCAGCTNGTGCCCCTGCGACTTTGTGCACNAATANCGTTCCAGCAATACCACGNGCCTGAATATCATTTGGAAGTGCTATATCGTCNTCAACAATAACTANCTCNACTTTNAAACCCAGGGCCCGAGCTTTNTCTGCAGCCAATCCAAAATTTAGTCTGTCGCCAGTATAATTTTTTACAATTAACAAACATCCGCTGGGACCTGTGACCGCTAAGATGCCAGCCAGAACTGCATCAACACTTGGCGAAGCAAAGACTTCGCCACAAACGGCAGCCGTCAGTAGACCGCTTCCAACAAAACCAGCATGTGCCGGTTCATGTCCTGATCCCCCACCTGAGATAAGCGCGACTTTTTCTTTCTTCCAATCAGACCTAACGACCACTTTTATATCAGGATATCCATCGAGACGGGTTATTGTATTTCCACGGCCAAGCAAAAAACCGTCTATAGCATCTGTGACAATAGTTTCTTTTGAATTTATGAAGTGATCCATCATTCCTCTGAAATTTCCATTACTTAAAATTCGGTTCAACTAAGTTTCAAATGATCCCGCACTTTTGACATAATCTTCAAATGCCGGTCATGATCCCCTGCAAACCGCAAAACTAATTGACTTGCTCCAGCGTCAAGGTAGCTCTGTAAGTATTCGACTGCCTGTTCAAACGTTCCTGCGAAACAAGCCTGCATTTTCTTGAGCACATCTGGTCGCAAACCATAATATGCAGACATAAAGTCGTCAGCTTTGGCTTGGGCCTTTGGCACATCATCGCCTATCGACAGCGTTAGATAGGCCGTACAAGAAATCGCTTCTTTCTTCCTTCCAGCCTTCTTCGCAACAGCTTGCATATTGTCCCAAATACCTTTTATCACTTTTGGGTCGGGGTGGTTTGGAAACCAACCATCAAATTCATTCCCAACTCGGTTTACATTCGCTTCTGCATTTCCTCCAATCCATATAGGCGGACCTCCTTCCTGCACGGGCTCGGGACCCAAAACACCTTCTTCGACCTGCCATCTACCATCCCAATTAACAGGCTTTCCTCTCCATAGCTCTCTGCAAAGTCGTAATCCTTCTAACATTCGGCCCACCCGCTTTTCCCAGGGAACGCCGGCTGATTTAAATTCCTGCTGAACATTCGGAACGTTAGCAGCTATGCCCACTCCTATTATTGTTCTACCATCAGAGACTTGGTCGAGCGTGGCGATTTGATGTGCCATTACAACCGGGTTGCGTAAAGCAGGGATTAGGATTGCGGTGCCTAATTTTACATGATCCGTACGACCTGCTACACCAGCTAATAATGTTAATGGTTCGTGACGAGGACGCGCTAAAAGAGAGTCGCCAACCCAAATTGAGTCATAACCCAACCCTTCTGCTTTTTGCGCAAGTTTTAACAAAGGAGCTGCTTCTGGACGTCCNTCCATAACGCTCTCNCGAGTTGGCAGGAGATAACCGATTGGTATTGGCATAATGTTTCCTCAGACTTGTGTTATTTGAACCAATGGTGAGTTTAGCCAAATTACATGGCTTCACAAGCGCTGATATTTTTGATACGCAAATCGCATAGATAAAACCCAAGTTAAAAAAATATGAATATCGTTTTGATTAAGGAAATATTATGAGAGCAGTAGTAGTTACCGATCAAGCAGTAGAAGTGCAGGACGTAAAAAAACCCGAACCAAAACCAAACGAAGTATTGGTACAAGTTAGAGCTTGCGGGTTAAACCGTGCTGATTTGATGGTAGCAGGTGGAATGGCGCATGGTGCAACCGGCGGAGCNGGGACAATTGTTGGCATGGAGTTTTCCGGCGAAATTGTAGGTCTTGGCTCTGAAGTAAAAAATTTCAAAGAGGGTGACCGTGTTATGTGCCATGGCACAGAAAGTTGGGCTGATTATGCCGTTGCAGACTGGGGTCGGACCGTTAAAATTCCCGATACCAACATGAGTTTTGANCAAGCTGCTACGCTCCCTGTATCTTTATACACAATGCACAACGCAATTGTGACAAATGGCACTCTTCAATCTGGTGAAACTGTCTTAATACAGGGTGCAAGTTCAGGCGTTGGATTAATGGCTCTTCAGATTGCAAAACTTAAAGGAGCTAGCCTCGTTATCGGAAGCTCAACAAATGAAGAACGCCGAAATAAATTAGCGGAATTTGGAGCAGACTTGGCGATCGACTCTCGAGATACAAATTGGGCTGACCAAGTACTAGACGCTACCGGAGGCAAAGGTGTAGATCTTATAATCGACCAGCTATCGGGATATGTTGCCAACGACAACCTCAAAGCAACTGCNATTATGGGAAGAATAATTAACGTTGGGCGTCTTGGGGGCTTCAGCGGTGATTTCGATTTTGACCTCCACGCAGCGCGGCGTATTCAATACATCGGNGTAACGTTCCGAACTCGCTCTATTGATGAAATTCGGGCTATCACCAAGGCAGTGCAGGAGGATTTAGGTAGAGACCTAGAAGATGGAAAACTCGCACTACCCATTGACAGTAGTTTTGATATTGAAGATGTGAACGATGCACTCGCACGTATGAAAGCAAACGAACATTTTGGAAAAATCATCCTTACATTGAGTTAGACAGACACAANAATATAACACGTGCGATCAAAACCATTCAGGTTTTTAGAAAGCTCGCGCGGCTTTGTCTAACTTTTTAATTATATAGTGATAACTTCTTTCTAAGGTCATACTGCGCGCGNAAGTTCAGGTTAATTTCTGCAAAAGAAAGGTCGTAAAGAGGTGCAAACGGATTATTTTTGTAGATCATTGGCGCTTTAATTTCTGGCTCCTTGCCTGACATCTTTTTTATCCTGGCTAAAGTGTCATCTGGAGCCAGTGTGTTTGGGCCCGATAAAAAATAGGGTCCAAGGCCTGGTTTTTCTAGATTGAGGGCATTCCTGTAAGCGATAGCCAAATCTCTAGGATCTATATAGTGCCACATTGCGCCTCCACCTGGAGGTTTGTGCCCGCCTTGAGTAGGCCCCAGATACCCTTCTGGGTCTGCTGCACGAGCTATAACTTCTGTCTCAAGATCAGGGTAGAGAACAAAAACTGGACGCATTATAACAGCTTCAAAACTGCCACGATCTAGGAAACTTTTTGTCATCTCCTCACATAATTTTTTACTCAATGCGTATGGATCAGTAGGTCGGCAAATATGGCTTTCATCGACTGGTAAATAATCAGGAGCGATCATCGACCCAGATAAAACTGTATAACCTATAACTGAATCACTCGATGTAACGATTACCCTCTTCACTCCCGCTTCTTCAGCGGCCTTTAGGACATTCCAAGTGCCCGTTACATTTGTATGGATAATTTCCTCGTGGGTCCCACTCCAGATATTTGGAACCGCTGCTATTTGAATTACGGCATCCATTCCCTCACAAGCTCTTCTCACAGCCTCATAATTTAAAATTGTGTCCTGTATATGCGGAAGCCCTTTTTTGTCCGGCAAAATATCAATACCATAGAGATCGTAATGACCGAGCAATTTATCAATTACATAACCTCCCATTAAGCCACCCGCGCCCGTAACTAAAACTTTCCTTATACTCATGGCCTGATCTCTCGCTTTTTTTTAGGTTATTTTTTTATAAACCTTACCTAATAAAATAAAGACAATCGAACTAAACGATAACTTTTTATATTTCGATCGTAAAATTATCGTTAATCTAAATCTAAAAATAGCAGTACCAGGAGAAGATTTATGTCTTCCATTAAAAAAATTTTAACCACGCATGCTGGTAGCCTTCCCCGCCCGAAACCCCTCACCCAACTCTATGCGGATAGAGTGGCCGGTCTCGAAATAGACGAGAGCATGTTGTCTGATAGGGCCTATCAAGCAACTAAATGGGTGATTGAACAGCAAAAAGCTGTTGGGATTGATTTGCCTAACAATGGAGAACAAGGCCGGGAGGCATTTTTCCTTTATATTCAGCGTCGGATTAGGGGGTTTGGAGGAAAAGGAAAACGAAAACCTTGGGGAGACTTAATGGACTTTCCAGATTTTGCCGAATTTAGCCAAGCCAGCTTTGCAGAAAAAACAATGGTTAGTAATAGAGAGCCTCCCGTTGCATTAGAAAAAATTTCATATATCGCACCAGAAGAAAATTTGGCAGAGATTAACACATTTAAAGATACACTTGCTNATGTTTGGCCCGAATGTACTTCTGCCTTCATAACAGCCCCCTCACCTGGAATGCTAGCTACCGCTATGCATAACCGTGCATATCCAAGTGACGGAGAATATTTAGACGCACTTGGTGAAGCCGTCGCAGTTGAATACGAGGCTGCGATAACTAATGGACTAATACTTCAGATAGATGCGCCGGACCTCGCTATGGAACGGCACCTAACCTTTGCCAATAGGTCTTTATCCGACTTTCTTAAATTTGCTGAAGAAGTGATTGAAAGGATAAANAGCGCTATTAAGGGTCTCCCCNAGGAAAAGCTGAGGCTGCACGTATGCTGGGGAAATTACGAAGGCCCTCATCATCTTGATGTACCTCTAAAAGAAGTACTTCCTATTATCATCGAAGCAGATGTTGGAGGGATTATGCTTCCATTTGCCAATCCCAGGCACCAACACGAAATCGAAGTTCTTAAAGAAATACATCTAAAGCCAAAACAATACCTTATTGCCGGCGTAATAGATACACTAACNAATTTTATAGAACACCCTGAAGTGATCGCGCAACGTCTAGAGCGTGCAGCCGAAGCGGTTGGTGACCCAAAAAGGGTTCAAGCGGGAACAGACTGTGGATTTGATACTGCAGCGGGAATGGGGCGGGTAACGCAGGATATTGTTTGGGCAAAGCTTNAAGCAATGAGGGATGGAGCCGACCTTGCATCAGATAGATTACTTTAGTTATCTCTCTAATAAGGGTTGCTAATTTACCACTAAAATAACAATGGCCTATGTTATAATGTAGGTGTAGAGATCGGTTTTTTTGCATTATCAGATAGGCCGTTGTTTAGAAATTTTTCGGTCGAAAAAAGCAACTTTCTCAACCAACTTTTCGGTCAGACGTAGGTTGAAAAGAAATTTTTTAATTCCTCTATTTGCAAAAGTAATCCACTCAGCTACGAAACAAGTCAACCACCAATCTATCAGCTCAGATATATTAAAAAGAACTAACATACGACAAAAAACTAGTTGACGTGGCAACACTTGTTCAAGGTGTTATAGTACACATGGCTTTGCTTACTATTAAAAGACATTTTATCTCTATTGTTGGGGAATTAATCGGAAATGGCTTCAGAACAGCAGAATTTAATAACACAAAAACATTGGGAAATGGTGCTGGATGCTATTCCAGAAATCAACCACGATGGTGCACAAGAAGACTTCCAATTACTTTTTAGACATTCTCGTTTAAACGCTGGAGATATCCTTCCAGCCAAGGGTTTATATGTAGTAATCGCAGGTGCGGTTAGCCTGAAATTAAATAATGAAGAGTTAATAAAGGCTGGCCCCTTAGATTATTTTTATGAGGAATATCTTCTACTTGACGAGTTAAATGTAGAAGTTAGTGCTACCGCCCTTGCAAACACCGAGGTGGCATTTTTATCAAAGGAAAAGTGGGATACTCTCGAGGCTAAGAAACGAGAAAGATGCCTATCTGTTTTCTTTGGGGATTTAATAAACATACACAAGCATGAATTTCAGCAGCCTATAAATAGTTGCAATATTACAGCAGCAGCACTTAGCTTAACAGGTCTGGGTTTTCCAACCGAAGTTGACGATATTTTCAAAAGTTGTGCACTTCCGGTTTCTTACGTTGTCAACGAAGGAATGACTATTGGTGAATTGTATGACGTAGCTTCAAGTCACATCTTTGCAGAGGGGTTGAGGGACGAGGTAGGAGTGGAACTCTATTACTTTGACCGTGACGTAATTAATAATGAAGATCTATTCAAGGCCATCACTGAATCAAACCAAATTGGTGGCCGCAATGACATTCTTGTTGCGAATTTTGCTGTTGGACTGGCTCACGGAAACCAAAAACTAAAAGGCGGCCATTTTGCTTTAATAGCAAAATGCAACAAAAAGACGAAACTAGTCCATATGATGGATGTTCATCCCGAAAAATATGGCAAGATCTGGATTACATCAATCGACCGACTATACAACGCAATGGCTGACCACGACACTAACGCTCATCGTGCTCGCGGCCTGATCAGATTTATTCGAAAGTCCGCTGTCGAAAACCGCCTTGATGCATTAGCTAAAAGCGATTGTTTTCCGGTAAACTGCACGCAATATATGGATCTAACACCAGAAAAAAGGCGGCATATTTTTGGTCGTGCTAGTTTAAACATGAATAGTCTCTACGTTCTTTCTATGGGACTGAGCTTTCTAGATAAACACGCTATCGATGTCGATGAAATTTTAGCCGCAGCAAATATTTCCTACACGAAAGCACTTTCGATTGAAACAACAGCTAAACAACTAGCAGAAATTGCAAATGAATATTTAACGCACCAAGAATTTTCAGAGGTAGATTGTTCTTATCTTAACTTTGAAGCAGACGAGGAAAAAACCAAAGATGTTTGGTTCAAAGAGCAACTATTAAAAATTGCCAATAATCCAAACGCCCACATTTTAGTTAATATTGATTACAATGATGTTCTGGGTCATACCGCCATTGGAGAAATAAGTACTACTTATCGAGAAACCGCGCCCCTAACGGAATTTTGGGTCGCATGTATCGACTACTCCTATGAAACTGATGTTGTTATATTAGCTGATATGAGCGTAGCATCATCACAGATTTGGCGAGCTCCGAGGTCGAAGGTTTTTCGAGGAATAAAGGAAGCGGAAACAGTTGGCTTAGTGCTTTTAGAAAAGGCAAACCCGGATGAAAATCCACTCGAATTCAACAACATAATCACCCAAAATAAATTAGTTCTATTCTACAATGATGACGACCCGTGGTCATATATGCTCAAAAGCGTAATGAGCAATATTGGTATCACTGAGATACATCTAGTAGACGTAAGCGGCTTGGATATGTACTCGCTGAATCTCAAGAAAAAGCTGGCTATTCACAGCGGCAAGGAACGGACGCCTTACTTATACTTTAAAGGTCAGTGCCTCGGGGAAGTCGATGATATTATAACGATGGTTCAAAATGGCGACTTTCAAACACTCTTAAATGCTGAGGGCCTCTCGGTCTTGATGAGAAATGAAACACCAAGTCTCGATAATAATATTTTTAGTTATCCAAAAGGGGGGCTCGTAGAGCCAAGAGATGGAAAACATAATGTTCTATTATGCTGTTGCGGGTCTTCTGCTGCAGATAAAATCCCTGAGTTAGTTGAACGACTGGTTGACGCTGGTCACAATGTTAAACTTGTTCCGACTAATTCTTCTGAAACATTTTTTAGAGATTTTGGGATGGAACGTATTCTCTCCAAAATTAAACCAAGTGATATCTACAGAGATGATGACGAATGGAATTTCCGTTACACAGAATTTGGAATGCCAGTGCGAGCAGCTCATTTAGCACTTTGCGATTGGGCTGATTGTGTAGTGGTCGCACCTGTTTCTTGCAACTCAATGGGTAAAATAGCAAATGGTGTTGCGGATAACCTTCTCAGCTCTGTATTTGTTGCATGGCAATACCAACGAAAGCCCGTAATTTTATGTCCAGCGTGTAACACCAATATGTGGAATAATATTACAACCCAAAACAATGTTACTGCCCTCAAGCGTCTCGGTGCAACCATCGAGGGACCGCGTTCAGGTATTCTTTCAAACGGGCGGATGGGAACGGGAATGATGGCTAGCGTTGATGAAATTATTTCTACGCTAGAAACTGAGTTTTTAACTCTCGATGACAAAGCAAAAACAGTTATGCGTTGGGGAAAGGCAGCGGGTGAGTCCGCAGATCCCCTCAACTGGCGTAAAATATACAGAGCAATTGACGAGGACATTGTTGGGATAAATATTTTAGACGATGAAAACGCCGATTCGCTATTACATTATGCGGCTGGCGGGGAAGGAAAAGTCACCGAAAGTGGTATCGAGCGAGGTAGGGCCGCTATAGAACCAATGAAAGAACTTATAAAAAGAGGAATCAATATCAATTTAAGAAATGACCACTATTTCTCTCCGCTGCATGTTGCAATGAGCAGTGGTTCCTTACAAGCGGTAAATATTCTTTTAGATGCTGGCGCCGAAGTTTCCCATAGCCTAAAATTTATGGAAAACGCCGACATCCCAATAGAAATAAAGCAGAGACTAAACCAATACTCGCAACAAAATAACATGAAGCCAGCCTCAACCGCCGATGGTGAAAAATATGGTCGTTTAGTTGAGACGCAAGATGTTCTTTATTTTACATACGGCAGTCTAAAAAAAGGCTTTCCGAATTTTNATGACCATGCAGATATCCTTAATAACTTCATCGGAGAGGCTAAAACCCGNCAGTCTTTCCCTCTCGTCGTACCCTTTGAGCCAAGCTGTACGAATCCACATTGTCCCTATCTTCACAGGATGGCCGCTCTGCTAGATATTCGAGGGAAAGGTCACAGAATTAGGGGGGAGTTATATAGGATTAAAAGCGACGACCTACAAAAACTCGATAAATTAGAGGGTTATGTAGGACCTAATATGGACGAAAATATTTATCTAAGAAAAAAAATTACCGTGCTTTTGGATAACGACATATGTGAGGCCTATACCTACTTTATTGCAGATACCGAGACACATCTTGACTTCCTAAAGCAAGGAACAGCAGAGATGATCAATAACTATAGCTTGGATATGGCAAAAGGAGAACTCAAACCTGGCTGGGAGGAGCCCTCAAAGTAAATGAAGTTAATGAGTTTAACCCTGCTAAACTTGNCANANTNTTCGGATCANTTTCTTAACGTCAATACAGCAAGCAAATAATTCCAAACTTAATTTTGGATAATAAAAAAATGCTAAATGGAGAATGTTTCAAACTCTCACTAGTGCTGTGGGCCAGAAACTATGCTATTTTTCAAACAACTTAGCCTGTAATTGAGAGTAAGACCATGCAATTTGCCAGTCGAATGAACCGGATAGAAACATCCGCCAGTGCAATGATGTCGCAAAAAGCGAGAGAAATGAAGCTTGAAGGAAGGGATGTTATTGCGCTTAGCTCCGGACAACCTGACTTTCCAACGCCCTCACATATTATTGAAGCTGCAATGCANGCAGCTAACAGAGGCGAAACAAAGTATACAACTATTAGTGGGAGTAATGAGCTCAAAGATGTAGTAGCTGAAAAATTCAAACGCGAAAATGATCTAGTGTTTGGACGCGACGAAATAATTATAGGCAACGGCTCGAAACAAGTAATCTATAACGCCTTTGTAGCAGGAACAGAAGCAGGCGGCGAAGTTATAATGCCGGCACCATTTTATGTTGCCTACATGGACATGATAAAATTTGCAGAAGCTACACCGATAATTATACCCTGTACCGAAGAAGATGGTTTTAAGCTTAGACCTGACCAATTAGAAGCAGCAATTACAAAAAAAACTGAATGGTTATTGCTTAACTCCCCGAATAATCCAACAGGCGCCGTATATAACGAAAAAGAATTGCAAGCACTTGCTGATGTACTAGCCAAGTATCCATACGTGAAGATTCTGACAGACGACATTTATGAACATATCCTCTTTGATAACGCCAAATTCAAAACAATCGTTAATGTAGCTCCCGAATTAAAGACACGCACAGTAATCGCAAATGGCGTTTCAAAATCATATGCCATGACTGGATGGCGGGTGGGTTATGCCGCTGCGCCTGCTGCTATGGTTAAAGAAATGACCAAATTACAATCTCTCGTTACTTCAGGTGCATCTTCCATTAGCCAAGCTGCAGCTATCGCTGCGTTAACTGGACCTCAAGACTTCATCGTTTCAAGATCAAAGTCTTTTCAGGAACGCCGAGATTTAGTCGTATCTATGATAAACCAGTCAGATGGTTTGAATTGTCCGACCCCCAGTGGAGCATTTTACGTATATCCTTCTTGCAAAGGGGTAATCGGTAAAAAAACACCACAAGGTAAGCAAATAGCGACAGACCACGACTTTGTAAAATTCCTGCTCGAGTATCATAATGTGGCAACAGTTCATGGCGGAGCCTACGGGGTATCGCCATATTTCAGGATCTCATANGCCTCCAGCATCGATGAGCTAACTGATGCATGCGAACGCATTCAACGCGCCTGCGCAGAGCTGCAATGAAAAATACCCCTCGCATAGTAATTAAAAGAAAGGCGAAACACGATGAAACTTAATGATCAGGTGGCCCTTGTCACGGGAGCTGGAAGTGGAATTGGTGAGGCAATCGCCATTGGTTTTGCAAAAACTGGTGCCAAAGTTGTTTGTGCAGATAAAAATCTGACGGGGGCAGAGAAAACAGCAAACATGATTTTAAAAAATAACGGCAATGCTATTGCGATCAAAGCAGATGTATCAAACCCAGTAGATTGCAACAGTCAAGTTGAGGCAACTATAGAAAATTTTGGCACCATAGATATTTTGGTTAACAACGCAGGCGTAGGTTTTCACCGTTTGTTTATCGATACTACTCTAGAGGATTGGAACCGCGTTATCGGGATTAATTTGACAGGTAGCTTTTTGACCGCCCAGGCAGCAACTAAGGAGATGATTAAAAACCATAGTGGAAAAATAATTAATATTGGTTCAATTTCTGGTCAAAGAGGTGGGACCGGCAGGGCTGCTTATGGCGCGTCTAAAGCAGGCCTCATGCAACTTACAAGAGTGATGTCGGTAGAGCTTGCGCCACTAGGAATTGCTGTTAACGCTATTGCTCCAGGTCCAATACAAACGCCACTGACAAATCACGGACCAGAACAGAAGAAGGCGTACCTCGATAGGATCCCCGCTCGCACTTATGGAGATACCGACGCGATAACAGCTGCTGCTATTTTCCTGGCATCGAAAGACGCTCAATTTATTCATGGAACCACCCTCAATGTCGATGGTGGTTTTAATGCAGCTGGTCTTATATTCAGTACTGATGAAATGCTCAGCTACGAAAGCGGCCCCGCAGATTCGTGGTCTAAGACCTCTTAAAAAAAATTAGAACTTTACCTAGGGCACCGTTTAAATCTCAAAANTCCAGCTTTCAGGTATTATGCGATAGGCTCGGTCCTCAACCTTCACATATGAAAAACCGGGGAAGTGCAAGTGCATACCGGCTACCAAAATTCTGTCTTGAGAAACCATATCGAAAGTGCGCCGTCTAGCTAGTACCGCCGCTTCAGGATCTGTGTCAAAGGCCATGGTGACTTCTGGCTTTTTCATCTGAATGTCGGGGACATGGCATATATCTCCCCAGATCAAAAGTGAGTGNTTACCAGACTCTATAAGATACCCTGTGTGNCCAGGNGTATGGCCTGAAAGATCAATTGCGCGTACGCCTGGCAAAACTTCTCCCAGCGCATTTTTCCTTCTGTCCATGTATGGTGCTATTTGTTTTCTTGCCTCACGGAAATACCGTTCCCGCTGACTTTCATTGGCCGCCGACATGGCCGCATCATCGTGCCAATGGTCAACGTCACGTTCTGAAACAACAAGTTCAGCGTTTTCAAAAAATCTATTACCATCAACATCTAACAAACCATTTGAATGATCAGGATGCATATGTGTTAAAAGTATAGAATCAATTTCGTTGGGATTAATGTTAANTAAGTCGAGGAAAGATGGCATTTTCCCGAGTGTTTTCCCCATCGTTTCGCCAGAACCAGTATCGATAATGGCAACCGTATCGGCACTTTGGATCAAATAACAATTGACTGATATTCTTGGAGGAGCAATTTGAAAACTCTCCTTCAAAATATGTTCAGCCTCATTTTCTTGGATATTTTGAAGAACACCATAAGGCGCATCTATAAAACCGTCCGANATGGCTGTGACNAGGATATCGCCAATTTTACGATGATAAATTCCTGGCGTGTGTGTATAACTCATATCTATGTGAAAACTTTCTGCTTTGGCACAAACGGAACGTAAAATGACTCATTCTAAAAACAGATAGACTAACATACGGTTCAAATTTTTGTGTAATTAGTTTTATANCATTTNAAATATCATGGAACTGCCTTTCTTGAGTGACGAAGACTTTTTCGAAAACTGCCCTCCTCAAACACTGTGTTCAGTTTGTGGGTCTAATGAAATTCGACCCTTTATGCTTGTTGGTGATAAATATTATTGGACATGCAATGTTTGCAAAGCCCGTATTTTAAGTTGTAAACACTGGCTTTCAAAAGAAGAAGAATTCAAGTACTACCAAACTCACCAAAATATATCTAGCGACCCAGCTTACCAGGAGTTTGCAGCCCAACTTGCATTGCCTATTTTAGACAAGTTAGTTCCTAATAGCAGCGGNTTAGATTTTGGTTGCGGTCCTGACTCTGCACTAAGCGCGATTTTGAGACAACACGGTCATAATATGACTTTATACGATCCGTTTTTTTTCCCCGCTAAAAAGTCTTTGAAAAAAACCTACGACTTTATTGTGTGTTCAGAAGCTGCGGAGCATTTTCATCAACCGGCAAAAGAGTTTAAAAAGTTTAATAGTTTGCTAAACGAAAACGGCTGGCTCGGTATAATGACTAATTTCCAAACCGAAAATGCTCGGTTCAAAAATTGGCATTATCGTCGTGACCCAACCCATGTTGTTTTCTACAGGAAGGAGACATTTGAAGTGATAGGAAAACAATTCAGATGGGCAGCCTATTTCCCATCGCGGAATGTAGTAATTTTTCAAAAGATATGACTAGCATTGTAGGAATTCTTCTCATTCAACAATTTCTGCTGTCTCTACAACTGCCTGGAACAGAACGTTGGCTCCAGCCGTAGCCCACTCTGGGTGAATTTCTTCAGCCTCATTGTGAGACAAACCATCTACGCATGGGCACATAATCATAGCGGTCGGTGCGACGCGATTTATCCAACAAGCATCGTGCCCGGCGCCTGAAACAAGATCTCGATGTGAATATCCTAATTTGGTTGCGGCATCCCTCACACGCCCTACACAATCTTGGTCAAAAGTAACTGGATCAAANCCACCCACACTTTCGATCTCCATATCTAATCCAATNTTGTTTGCGATATCCTTGNCACCTTGCTCTAGTTGTTCCTTCATCGCTTCCAGGACACTTTTTTCCGGATGTCTAAAATCTACGGTAAATATTGCTTTCCCAGGAATAATATTTCGTGAGTTCGGAAATATTTCGCAGTGCCCAATAGCCCCAACAGCAAGGGGCGCATTAGCAAGGGCGATGTGGTTTACCAATTGCGTAATTTGCGCCATTCCTAGCCCGGCATTTATTCTCATGGGCATAGGCGTAGATCCAGTATGGCTCTCCTTACCGGTAAGCGTTATCTGCAACCAACTTAACCCTTGTCCATGAGTNACCACTCCAATTTGTTTTTTTTCTTTTTCTAATATTGGTCCTTGTTCGATATGGAGTTCAAAAAAAGCATGCATTTTACGAGAACCAACTTCCTCGTCTCCCACCCAACCGATGCGCTCCAACTCTTGGCCAAACGTCTTACCGGTCGCATCTTGACGTTCGTAGGCCCAGTCAAGCGTATGAACACCAGCAAAAACTCCAGACGCCACCATCGCTGGCGGGAAACGCGTCCCTTCNTCGTTTGTAAAATTTACGATAACAATTGGGCGCTTTGTTTTAACCCCTGTTTCATTTAACGTTCTTACGATTTCTAAACCCGCTAGGACCCCTAAAATACCATCATACTTCCCACCTGTTGGTTGAGTATCCAGATGACTTCCAACGTAAACAGGCANAGCATCGGGGTCAGTACCTTGTCTTGTTGCAAACATACTCCCCATTTTATCTACGGAAACAGTCATATCAGCTTGTTCACACCAACGCTTAAATAAGTGGCGCCCCTCAGAGTCTTCGTCAGTTAACGCCTGTCTGTTATTGCCGCCGGCTACGCCAGGCCCAATCTTTGCCATCTGCATAAGAGAGTCCCACAATCGATCACCATTTGTCCTTAAATTATTTTTTTGATCCACAGCAATATCCCTCTGATTTTTCTCTGCGGGTTACACCCAACAACATCTAGTAACTTTTAAATTATTCGCACTTTTGAGAAGATCCCTGTTTGTTTTACAAAAATATACTAAATGCCCGATTTAATAACCAGAAATATTACAAGACATCATCATCTCACTTTGTCACACCTCGTGAGGTAGGATTTTGGATGCGGCTCTCTCTCCTCCCCTTTTCATTTGACTATCTACTAGAGAAATGCGTTATGTACCGGAAGATGCGAAAAATCTGCCCGACTAGTTTATCGTCAAACGATAAATGCTGTTTGGTCTAAATCCAAATTTATCTCGAAAATGACCAATNNAAAAAGATAAAAAAACGTCAAACCTTTTAGAAAGCNTGCTCGTGCACAAAACAACTTTTAATTGCCTCGGACTGACTGACCGCATCGTACAGACCTTAAAAAAACAGCAATATGCTTTTCCTACACCAATACAGGAGAAAGCTATCCCACTCCTTATTGAACGAAACGACCTTTTGGGAATTGCACAGACGGGCACGGGAAAAACAGCNGCATTTGGCCTTCCTATTCTCCATCACTTGAGCNTGGAAGAAAAGAGACCCGTGGCGAAATCTACCCGTGCTCTTATACTTGCACCTACACGCGAACTAGCAGTGCAAATAGGTGACGCATTAAAGGTGTACGGACGAGACATTCCCTTAAGACACACCGTTGTTTTTGGAGGCGTAGGGCAAAATGCGCAAGTCACGGCCATGAGACGCGGCGTAGATATTTTAGTTGCGACCCCCGGACGTCTATTGGATCTCTTTAATCAAAAACACATACGACTTGATTTTGTAAGTTATTTTGTCCTCGATGAAGCCGACAGAATGTTAGATATGGGATTCATACACGACGTTCAGAAAATTACAGCTTTACTGCCCACTGAAAGGCAAACACTTTTATTTTCAGCCACAATGCCGCCAGGAGTAATCCGTTTGGCTAATAAAATTCTGCATAACCCCANAGAAGTGTCTGTTGCGCCAACTGCTACCCCTGTCAAAACGGTTGAACAAAAAGTTATATTCATAGATCGAGAGAAAAAAAGGAGTTGCCTCGNAAAACTTCTGCAAGAGGCGACGTTTGATNGAGTCATTGTATTCACAAGGACTAAGCACAAAGCAGGAAAACTTGCAGAACAACTTACTAAGTCTGGAATAAAAAGCGATTCTCTACATGGAGATAAGTCACAGTCCGCTAGACAGAAGGCCCTAGATTTATTTAAGTCCGGAAAAGTTAGCGTGTTAGTCGCAACTGACATAGCATCCCGCGGAATAGACGTCGATGACGTGACACACGTGATAAATTATGAGCTGCCAATGGTACCTGAGGACTATGTCCACAGGATCGGAAGAACAGCAAGAGCTGGCGCATCAGGTTCTGCGCTTTCATTATGTGATAAAAGCGAAATCCCTCATTTAACAAAAATTGAACAGCTCATAAAAACAAAGATCGAAATTCTAGAAGGCGAAAGACCTCAATCGGAACCCCCCGAGAGATCCGGAAAAATTAGTAAAAAGAAAAAGAAGAAACGGAAAAAGTCTTCCAAAAAAATAGTTAACTTTTAATTTTTTTTATATACTCTTCCTCTTAAACTAAAGTGGAAGTTTTAACACACGACTAAAGTCGAAGTAACGTTGAGAGAGGTATTGAGATGAGCTATACGCTAAACCAATTCGCTGACGACTGTCGCGAAGCTTTACAAGCAGATCCTGGAGACAAGGGTTTAGAAAAGGTGAGGCAGGCGGTGTCGAAAGCCTGCAATGATCAAGATTTTATTTCACAGCATTTAGGCCCGGAAAATGATGAGCCACGGAAAATATTATATGAAGACCCCAATCTGGGGTTTTGCATATTAGCTCATGTTTATACCGGTGAGCGTGGCAGTCCTCCTCACGACCATGGCCCCAGTTGGGCAGTATATGGACAAGCTGCTGGCAAGACGGAGATGACAGACTGGAAATGTCTNAAGAANCCAACGTCGGATGAGCCGGGGCTGGTGGAAAAAGTAAAGACATATATTTTAGAGCCTGGTATGGCTTACGCCTACAAAATTGGCGATTTACATTCACCCTACCGAAAGGATACAACAAAATTAATTCGTGTAGAGGGTATTAACATGGATAATGTTACCCGCGATACTTACATGGTGGCGCCAGATTAAATTAGGGAAACACANCCTGGCGTTATTCGTCGAGCGTAGGNCCAGAACCGCAAACTCTCGTCTGTCGCATTAAGCGTCTATATTTGTCTGCATCGTAACCCTTACCACGATGGAGAAGACACCGGTTGTCCCAAATCACTAAATCGCCGGGTTGCCACTCGTGGGTGTAAATGCATTCTGGCTGTGTTGCTTTTACCAGGAGATCATCCAAAAGTTCCCTTCCCGCGTCTTCTGCCCAACCCGCTATGGATTTCGCATGAGATCCAATATAGTAGTTCTTTTTCTTATTGGCTGGGTTCTTTCTAACGAGCTTCTGGTAAACCGGAGGAAGTGAGGCGGCGTGTGCTGGGTCCACATCTGCGACTTTTGATCGAGAAAAAACATAATCGTGGATTACTTCCAGAGGCTCAATCAGTTCTCGAACTTCACTAGACAGCCTCGAATAAGCAGCCCGAGCACTTACATACTCCGTGTCACCACCATGCTCCGGCACCTCATAAACTGACATTATTGATACAAAACTCGGAACTTTGCGAAAAGAAGAGTCGGAATGCCACATATTATTCCCTGTCAAAAAACGCGTTTGTTTGTGACTGTTGCCTGCGACACTACCGTCTGGTTGCACATTTCCAATGGTTCCAAAATAGTTAACCACGCCGTCTCTTCCCAAAGAAACGTGATTTGGTTCAGGTTCGCCTAACTTTTTCGTAAATTCCAAATGAGACTGGTCATTTAGATGCTGGCTAGGGAAAACAACTAAGGAATAATTGTCTATCCATTCTTTTATTTGAAGCACTTCATTGTTACTGAGATCATCTTTCAACGATAACCCCGTAACCATTAAACCAAAATCTTTATGAAGTTGCTTGCGTTCAGTAGACGACATTTTTTTTCCAATATTTTTTTTACATAATATTGCCAGCGTTTATAATACATAGAATCACAAATTCTTTGCGAATATTTTCATTTAAAGGGATAAAATTATGGCTGTGGTTGAAACAGAACGGCACGGACAAATTTTCATAATAAGAATGAACCGACCTGAACGGTTGAATGCGATGGGCCGAGAGTTGATGGAAGCTCTTGCCGAACAATGGACACTATTTCGCAAGGACCCTGACTTAGAGGTGGCGATATTTACAGGGACAGGGAGGGGATTTTGCGCAGGTGAGGACATGAAAGAATCTCTAGAAGAAGGGTCTCCGACAGACCCGGAAACGACTATAGACGATCCATTTATGTCGCAAGAGTTGAAAAAACCCGTTATTGCAGCAATAAACGGATACGCTATGGGTGGTGGCTTTATGTTGGTTGAACGGACAGACCTAAGAGTAGCATCCAGCAACGCGATCTTTGAAGTTTCGGAAGCAAAACGATGGCTATTGGGCGGCTATAATCACGGAACGATTGCTAATTTACCATATCCTATTGCCATGGAAATGGCTTTAGGCTTCCGTTTTACAGCCCAACGATTTTACGAATTAGGTTTTTTGAATCGGGTTGTCGAGCCTCAGAAGCTTATACCCACAGCACTAGAAATGGGCGAACATTTGTTAACGCTTCCTCCCGCTGCTCGCGTTAATACTGTACACATGATGCGGCAAATACGCCCAAATACCACAAAACAACAAGATTTACTCGCAAATGCTCTCCATCAACATGGAGACGTCAGCGACCGCATGGAGTCACGTGCTGCCTTCGCCGAAAAACGTAAACCAAATTTTAAAGGCTGGGTAGACCCTGAGGACCGCTACAAAATGCCATCATTGAAAGACTTCGTTTGATTATTTGCTTTGACTCGCGCCGCACTTAACGCTTGATGCCTACACCAACGTTAGTCATAAACTTTTCCAAGAATAAGAATTTTTAAGTTACTTCAGCTTTCAGCAAACTGAGTGGTGCCTTTTATATTTCTAATCTGTTCTCATTACCTGTTCGGGGTTAGCTCTTGGATCTCGAGGCAGCCACTTCTTATTTGATACTAAATTGAGAAATTCAGATAGACGGGTATTAAAAATCTCCGGGACTTCAAGGTTTAAAGTATGACCAGTTTTCGGTAGTACCAGCAAACCAGACGCGGGAATAACTCTCTTAAGATATAGTCCGACTTGAAGGCAGTGATCATCTTCATCGCCATTGACAATGAGTGTCGGGACGGTCATTGATTTCAACTCTTCTTCACGATCGTACAGTGAGGGTCGCCGAGCTTGAACGCCTCTCATTGTTAGTGCGGAACCTTGTGATGAATGCTCTGACAGCCGTTTAGCAAACTCTTCCCAGCCCCGCGGATTTTTATTTTGAAATTGAACACGCGAAGCGCCTAAAGAGTATATTTTTGCAAACTCTTTTGCCCCCTGTTCTTCAAAATTTTTTGCTACCTCGAGTGACACATTTTTAAAGTATTCTTCATACTTTTTCTCAGCACCGTATCCACAGCCCGCCACGCAGAGAGAAAGGCACCTTTCAGGATACTTTATACCCATATGAATAGCGGTAAAGCCACCCATTGATAATCCAACGATATGAGCTGACTTTACTTCTAGGTGATCTAGTACCGCTATAGCGTCATCAACTGCCAATTCTTGACTATAACTCGATAACTCGTTCGGAACGTCTGATGGAGGGTACCCTCTGGCCGCATATGAGATACACCTGTAGATACTTCCAAAATATTGCATCTGTGGCTCCCAATCTCGGTGATCGCCACCAAATTCATGAATGAATAGAACTGGGATCCCAGAACCAGTTTCTTCAAAGTAGAGCTTCACTCCACCTTTTGTAGTCGCAAAAGCCATAACCCATCCTAATTCTTTTTTTCTTACACAACGGACCCTCGGGCACTTATACCGCCATCAATAGTTACTACACATCCGTTAATATAGGATGCAGCAGGAGAGGATAAAAAAGCAATCGCGTTTGCTATTTCTTCGGGGGTGGAAGCTCTGCCTCCGGGAAACCGCCCTAAAAGCTCTTCCCAGCGTCCTTCATCATTGAGGATAACCCCAGCCCTCTGCCTTAGCATCTTTTCCATTCGTCCTGTGTCTACAGGCCCTGGGTTAACCGCCAGAACTCGCACCCCATAATCTAAACTTGTCCCACCTATTGCTTTAGTAAACGTCATAAGAGCGCTATTTCCAGTAGATCCAGCCACATAATCAAAGTCCGGATTTTCTCCGGAGTTACCTATGTCGTTTAAAATCACGCCAAAGCCGCGCTCTCTGAATATAGTATAATAAGCTCTTGTCATTTCTATATAACCAAAAACTTTGAGTTCCCAGCCTTTTCGCCAAGCTTCCTCTGAAACAGCGTAAATGGAGCCTGATGGAATTGCACCCGCGTTATTGATAAGAATATCTATGTCGCGAGTATTGCTAATCAAATTGTCCCTCAAAATCTTATCGGTTACGTCCAGTGGATGTATCTTTACATCCACGTCGTAACTTTCTTGGATATTTTTTGATAAATCTTCTAATTCATCTTTAGACCTGGCTACAGCGTGGATGGTCGCAACTTCTTCTTTTGCAAACGCAATTGCGCAGGCTTTACCGATACCTTTAGAGGCACCAGTTATTAAAACGCTTTTCCCTTTTAATTCTAGATCCATTTATCCTCTCACAAAAATTTTTTATAGTTTCGTATGTAATTAAGTCATTTCATCGTCCCAGATAAGATTTTAATACTTCCTCGTTTTGCATAAGTTCCGCCGCTGGCCCATGGTGCCCAATTGCTCCATCTTTAAGGACAAAAGCTTCCTCAGCCACCGCAGCAGCCACGCCTACATTTTGCTCCACTATAAGAATGGTTAAACCACGGTCCCTTAGCGTTTTAATTGTCGCTATGATTTCATCGACTATCTTGGGCGCTAGGCCAACTGAAGGCTCGTCCATCAAAAGCAGCTTAGGCCTTGCTATCATTGCTCGCGCAACCGCAACCATTTGTTGCTCTCCTCCCGATAGTGAACCTGCCCTTTCACGTGATCGCTCCTTTAATCGTGGAAACATACTAAACATTTTTTCTATATCATCGCTGATTTGTCTTCTATTTTTTATGCTCGCCCCGCCAAGTTCCAAGTTGTCTCGCACACTCATATTTGCGAAAACTTCCCTTCCTTGTGGCACTTGGACGATCCCAAGATTAACCATCTCATAAGAGGATTTTGCAGTTACCAA
>FUFK010044000.1_pt1 | contig 32828 bp, 31 predicted proteins | sample 1021851 | NCBI WGS metagenome assembly FUFK01 (sample SAMEA51879418, study PRJEB19060) | metagenome | reverse complement strand
AGACCCCGACATCATCATGGTCGGAGAGATCCGGGACTTCGAGACGGCCGAGATCATCGAGTTCCACCACAACGCCAAGGTCGACGCCCCGTCCGGTACCGCCACCCACACCGCTGAACGGATGGCGGCCGCCTCCGGTGAGTGGGCCGATGACCCGACGACGCACGAGGTGTACCCCGGTGCTCGGGGCGGGATCGGGCCAGCCGGCATCCGGGTGCATGGGGNGCGCATGGTGGGTGCGGTCGCCAACCAGGAGGTCATCCTCGGCACCACCGGGCAGACCCTGACGATCCGTCACGACACCGTCGATCGCACCTCCTTCATGCCCGGAGTTCTCGTCGGCGTGAAGCGGGTTGCAGAGTTTGCGGGTGTCACCATCGGCCTCGACACTTATCTCGGCCTCTGACCCGACAGCATGCGGATGTTCTTGACGCCCAAGTGGCTCGCATCGCATGCCTTCGTGCTCACGATGCTNGNCGTCATGCTGGCGGCCGGGTTCTGGCAGCTGGATCGGCTTGATGCTCGCAAGGCCTCCAACGAGGAGATCCGCACGGCCTCGGAGTCGCCTGCGCTGCCGGTCGAAGACCTCCTCGCTCTGGTCGGTGCCGGTCAGGACGTGCTCGATCAGACCGCAGTCANCGCCACCGGTCGGTTCCTCGACGAGCCGGGACTGTTGGTCGCGAACCGCACCTTCGACACCGAGCCGGGCTTTTGGTTCGTGGCCCCGCTCGAGCTCGATGACGGCCGTATCGTCCTGGTGAGCCGAGGCTGGATTCCGCGCGACGTGGCGGCGGGTCAGAGTCAACAGCAGATCGAAGCCGTCGATGGTCGGGTGACCATCACCGGGCGCCTGTTCGCGAGCGTCGAAGGCGGTCGGCTCGGGTCGCCGGTCAACGGTGTGCCTCAGGTGAGTCGGCTCGACCTCGACACCGCCCAGGATGCAATCGGGCTGGAGGTCGTCGACCGGTGGGTTCAGGCAGAGGACCCGGACTGGCGTCGTGGGGTCATCCCGATCCCGGTGCCGCGCCCCACACTCGACGAAGGGCCACACCTTTCCTATGCCTTCCAGTGGTTCTTCTTCTCGGCGTCGACCGTGATCGCCTATGCGCTGATCCTGCGGCGTCGACGCGCCGACGCCGCAATCCCACGAAACGACCAGTGAGCGACCTCGGCCTNCTCACGATGTTGGCNGTGCGCCTNCGCAGTCGAGGNACGGCCGCAGTGATCGNCGAGACGGTCGTCGAACTCCACGCCGGAGANGGCGNCGACCTTTCGGCGCACGTCGATCGCATCCTCGCGGCCGCCGTCGACGATGGCAGGGTACGGCGACGAGGTGAGGAGGGTCGTCACTCGTTGACCCCAGCCGGTGAGGCCGAATTGAACGCCCTGCTCGCCGCCGACCTCGTCGGACCGGATCGGGCGGATGCCGCCACGGCCTACGAAGCGTTCCTGCCGATCAACCGCCGGTTCCTGGCGTCAGTGGTGGGGTGGCAGGACGGGCTGGTCGAGCTGGAGGCCTTCCTCGAGTTGATCGGCGAGGTGGTACCGATCCTCGACTCGCTCACCAGGCTACGGGCTCGGTTCGGTGGGTATGCACCGCGGTTGGTGGGCGCGGTCAGTGAGGCCGTCGACGACCCGGCATGGGTCGACGCCCCCGGGCTCGATTCGATCCACACCGTCTGGTTCGAACTGCACGAGCACCTGCTCGCCAGCCTCGGCCGAGCCCGCGTCGACGAGCGCTAAGCGTCGATCTCGCAGTACGCCGAAGGGTCAGCGCGGTGGCCGCAGGATCAGAACGGGGGTCTTCGCCTTGAACGCCTCGTACGCCTCTTGGCCNCCCCACTCCCGGTCGGATCGACGTTCGAGCATGGGCACNCCGCTCACGAAGTTGAGCAGCACGAACACGAAGACCGGGGAGACGAGGGTGGCGTACTGCCATCCCTGCAGGACGGGCGCCGCCACGATGGCGACCCCGAGCCAGAGGGTGATCTCGCCGAAGTAGTTGGGGTGGCGACTCCACGCCCACAAACCGACGTCGATGAACCGACCTCGGTTGGCCGGATCGGCGCGGAAAGCCGATTTCTGCCGGTCGGCGGTGACCTCGATCGCAAAGCCGATGAGCCACACGACGAGACCGATGATCCCGACCGGGCCGAGGTCCGCTTTGGCGCCGGAGGTCATCGCCGCGAGCGCGGCGCCAGCGGTGAGCGTGACCCAGAGGGCCTGCAGCATCCAGGCCATCGAAAAGCGCAGACCATCGAGCTTGATCTTGTCAAAGCGGCCGTCGCCGCCATCGCGGGTGACCCGCCGGAACAAGAAGGAGCCGAGCCGAGCCGCCCAGAGCACGATCATGGCGGCGAGCAGCACGGTGCGCAGGTCGCGGTCCGTGGTGGTCGCGAGGGCGACGAGCGTGACGGTGAGGTAGGTCAGCGACCCGGTGAGGTCGTAGTAGTGCTCGGTCTTCGCAAGAAACGACGGCACGAAGACGGCGATGTTCACCCCGAAGGCGATGATCACCAACCAGGCGAACGTGGGCAGGCCGCCGAGTTCCTCGCCGCCATCGCCTCCAAGGGTGGAGATGATCGAACCGAGGACAGCAGCGACGACGATGCCGATCACGGCATTGCGGCGGACGTTGGTCATGGCGGGCATCGTAGGTGGCTACGACGAAGCCGTCCCGCGTGGATGCGTCCGACTGTCCGAACGTGACGGAGTGGCCCGGTCGTGGTGGCGGTGCGAAGATCGCCGCCATGGCCCAGCTTTCCGAATCCGTCCGTCTCGACACCACCGACTCGTCGGTCGCCGTCCTCACCGTCGACAATCCACCGGTCAACGCGCTCAGCTGGCATGTCCGTCAAGGGATCTTCGATGGATTGAACCAGGCGATGGCCGACGGTGCGTCGGCCATCGTGCTGATCTGCGCAGGCCGGACCTTCATCGCCGGCGCCGACATCAGCGAGTTCGGAGGAACGGCCCCGAAGGCGGCCAGCCTCGCTGACATGCAGGAGGTCATGGAGAACTCGCCGATCCCGGTCGTGGCTGCGATCCATGGAACGGCCCTTGGCGGGGGTCTCGAGGTCGCACTGTGCGCCCACTACCGGGTCGGTCTCGCCTCGTCGAAGTACGGCCTTCCCGAGGTCAACATCGGTCTCTTGCCCGGNGCCGGCGGGACACAGCGTTTGCCNCGATTGATCGGCGTGCCNAAGGCCCTNGAGGCAATGACCTCCGGCCGTCACCTGCCCGCCTCCGAAGCAGCGGCCGACGGCCTGATCGACGAGGTCGTGGATGGGGACTGGGAGGCGCTGCGAGCGGCGGCGATCTCGTTCGCCGAGCGGGCCGTCGCGGAATCGCTGCCGCTGGTGAAGGTGCGTGATCGCGATGATCAGGTCACCGATGTCGACCCCCAGATCTTCGCCGACTTCCGNGCGAAGATCGCCCGCAAGACCCGTGGCTTTCTCGCCCCGGAGTACAACATCCGGTGCATCGAGGCCGCGACCAGCCTGCCGTTCGATGAGGGCATCAAGGTGGAGGCCACGCTCTTCATGGAGCTCATGACCGGCCCCCANTCCGCNGCGCAGCGCTACGCCTTCTTCGCCGAACGCCAGGCGAACAAGATCCCCGACATCGCCAAGGACACGCCAACGGTCGACGTCCAAAAAGCCGGTGTGCTCGGCGCCGGCACCATGGGCGGCGGCATTGCGATGAACTTCGCCAACGCCGGCATCCCGGTCACGGTCGTCGAGCGCGATGACGCCTCGCTCGAACGGGGCCTCGGTGTCGTGCGCAAGAATTACGAGCGGTCGGCGAGCCGTGGCTCGATCCCGGCCGCGGCCGTCGAGCAGCGCATGGGCNTGATCACCGGCTCGACCGACAAGAACGACTTCGCCGACTGCGACATCGTCATCGAGGCCGTCTTCGAGGACATGGAGCTCAAGAAAGCGATCTTCACCGAACTCGATCGGATCTGTAAGCCCGGGGCGATCATGGCGTCGAACACCTCGGCCCTNGATGTCAACGAGATCGCCTCCGTCACCAGCCGCCCCGAGTCGGTGATCGGTATGCACTTCTTCTCGCCGGCCAATGTGATGAAACTCCTCGAGAACGTGCGTGGCGATGCGTCGTCCGACACCGTGGTCGCCTCGGCNATGGCGATCGGCAAGCGGATCGGCAAGGTCGGCGTGATGGTGGGNGTCTGNAACGGCTTCGTCGGCAACCGCATGCTGTTCATGCGCGGCGCCGAAGCCGACCGCATGTTGATGGAGGGCGCCACCCCCGCCCAGATCGACAACGTGCTCTTCGAGTTCGGCTTCCCGATGGGCCCGTTCTCGATGAGTGACCTCGCCGGCCTCGACATCGGCTGGAAAGCAGAGAAGAGCACCTCGTCGACGGTGCGCGAACTCATGTGCGAAAGCGGGCGTCGCGGCCAAAAGAACGGCATGGGCTATTACCGCTACGACCCGGAGACCCGGGCCGCCACACCCGACCCCGAGGTCGAGGAGATGATTCGGCAGTTCGCCATCGACCGTGGCCATGAGCAGCGCAAGGTCACCGATCAGGAGATCATGGAGCGGCTGCTCTACCCGATGATCAACGAAGGAGCGAAGATCCTCGACGAGGGCATCGCCATTCGTGGCAGCGACATCGACGTGGTGTGGGTCAACGGGTACGGCTGGCCGATCTACCGGGGCGGCCCGATGCACTGGGCCGACTCGGTCGGCCTCGCCGAGATCGCGGCCAAGATCGCCGACTACAGCGAACGCCTCGGTGGCCGTCACTGGGATCTGTCACCGCTGCTCGAGCGACTCGCCGCCGAGGGTGGCTCCCTCGCCGGGCACCAGAACGGCTGACCCGCTGAACCGCTAGGGCCAGGCGAGGCCGCGCCGGATCACCATGTTCCGCCATGGCTTCACGCGCTCTGACACCCAGTCCTCGGCGCCGTGGCCGAGCATCGACCGCAGCGATTCGTTGAGGGTGCGCATCAGCGTCCGAGCATCGTCCGGTTCGTACGTGGGGTCGAGCATCCGGGCGATCAGGTGCATCTCGACCGCCACGAAGGTGGCGAGATCCGAGGCGGTGCGAGCGACCGGGTAGATCGCCTCGACGTCGAGGTCGGGATCGGTCCGGAGTCGGGCAAGCAGGCTCGCCGAGTCGTCACCGAAGCGTTGCGCCGCAGTGGCCGGTTCGAGTTCGGCGATCTCGGCTTCGATTGCTTCGGCGGCCGGATCGAGCACCGTGGAATCCGCTGCCACCACGGCGTCGAGCACGGCGTGGTTGGCCGCGACAAAGGAGGCGGCGAAACGGATCGCGTCGGCTCTCGTGNCAGGCAGGTTGACGTTTGCCGGCGCAGGGCGGCGTCGGAGTAGTCGGCGACGCGTAAAGCGGACGACCGGTTCGTCGAGCGTGTCGGCACCGAGGACAGCGCTCGCCCGATCGATCACGGCCTGGCGGCCCTCGGCGAACACGGCTTCCGCAGCGAGCATGGCGGCGATCGTACGGGCGATCTTGCGCACTGGGTCGGCTCTCGGCTGACTCCGTGGCAGCATTGGGGCCATGACGACTGCCATTGCCACCTTCGGACGTGTCTTGACCGCCATGGTCACGCCGTTCGATGCCGACGGATCGCTCGACCTCGACGGTGCTGTGAAGCTGGCCACCTACCTCACCACGGAAGGTGGGAACGACGGTCTGATCATTGCGGGCACTACCGGCGAGAGCCCCACCCTCACCCACGATGAGCAGATCGAACTGATCGGTGCCGTGGCCGAGGCGATCGACGGGCCGGTCGTCGCCGGTGCCGGCAGCAACGACACTCGGGCCGCCGTCGAACTCACCGAACGGGCCACCGCAGCGGGCGCCGCCGGCCTCCTCCACGTGACGCCCTACTACAACCGTCCATCGCAGGCCGGCCTGCTCGATCACTTCAAAGCNTGTGCCGCNGCGACCGACATGCCGGTGCTGCTGTACGACATCAAGGGTCGCACCGGTCGTCCGATCTCGATGGAGACGATGCTCGAACTCTTCGAGACCGTCGACAACATCATCGGGGTGAAGGACGCCAACGGTGATCCGGCCCAGACCGCCANGCTCTTGTCGCTCGCCCCGCCCGACACCGAGGTGTACAGCGGTGACGATCCGCTTACCCTCGCGCTGCTCGCGACCGGTGCCGTCGGCACGATCGGCGTGGCCACGCACTGGATCGGCAACGAGACCCAGCAGATGATGGATGCGTTCTTCGGCGGCGACATGGCCAAGGCGATCGAACTCAACCGCCTCATGATCCCGAGCTACTCGTTCGAGACCGGCGATCTCGCTCCCAACCCGATCCCGACCAAGGCCATGCTGCGGCTCATGGGGCTGCCGGCTGGCCCGACCCGTCCGCCGATGGGGCCCGAGCCGGAGTTCGTCGAGATCGAAGCCAAGGCCGTGCTTGCCGGCCTCGGTCGGAGCTGAGTGCCGGATGGCCACACCGGTCACGATCACGTTCCTCGGCGGGCTCGGCCAGATNGGCCGGAACTGTGCAGCCATCGAAACCGAAGGACGCATCGTCGTCCTNGATTGCGGCCAGATGTTCGGTGGCGACGACCTTCCNGGGGTCGACGCNGTCCTGCCCGATCTGTCGTANCTGATCGAGAACGCCGACCGGGTCGACGCCGTCATCGCGACACACGCCCACGAGGACCACATCGGTGCGCTGCCGTACCTGCTGACCCACCTGTCGTTGCCGATCTACGGCTCGCCGTTCACCCTCGGCATGATCGACCACAAACTCCGAGAGCGGGGTCTGCAGAAGAACGCCGAGTTGCGGCCGGTGCACGACGGTGACCGGATCGACATCGGTCCGTTCGACTGCGAATTCCTCCCGGTCACCCACTCGATCCCCTCGGGCAACATCACGGCGTTCCACACCTCGCAGGGCGTGATCCTGCACTCGAGCGATTTCAAGCTCGACCTCACCCCCGTCGACGGGCGGCGCACCGACCTCAGCCGTATCGGCGCCCTCGCCCACGATCCCGGCATCCGGCTGCTGCTGGCCGACTCCACCAATGCGGATTCGCCGGGCGCTTCCCGCTCCGAGACGGAGGTCGGTCGCAACCTGGCCTCGTTGATTCGCGGTCAGGAGGGTCGTCGGGTCATTGTGGCGTCGTTCGCCAGTCATATCCATCGGCTTCAGCAGCTCGCCGATGCCGCGGTCGAGAACGATCGGGTGGTGGTGACGCTTGGGCTCTCGATGCGCCGCAACGTCAAGCTGGCCCGGGACGTCGGCATCCTGCGGATCCCTGACTGGGCACTGCGCGACATCGAAGACCTCGACGATCTCGATCCTGAGCAGACCTTGGTCGTGTGCACCGGGTCGCAGGGCGAGCCTCGAGCTGCGCTCACCCAGATGGCGATCGGCCAGAGCAAGTGGCTCAAGCTCGACGACAACGACACGGTGATCTTCAGTTCCCACCCGATCCCGGGCAACGAGGCGGCGGTCGCCTCCGTGCGTAACGGGCTCGCTCGGTACGGCGTCCAGGTCTTCCACTCGGGGATGGTCGACGTCCACACCTCGGGACACGGCAAGCAACAGGAACTGAAGACGCTCCACTCGGTGGCGGTGCCGGAGTGGTTCGTGCCGGTGCACGGCGAGTACGCCCATCTTGTCGCTCACCGAGATCTTGCCCGTGACATGGGAATGCCGGCCGATCGAGTGGTCTTGTGCGAGGACGGGGATCAGATCGTGCTCTCTGATGATGGTGTGGAGCATCAGGGCTCCATCGGCGGTGACCACCTCTATGTCGATGGCATGGTCGGCGACCTCGGCAACACGGTGCTGTCCGAGCGTCGCACGCTCGGCGACGACGGGTTCGTCTCCGTCGTGGTCCACGTCGACATGGAACGCGGCGAGATCGTCGCCGGCCCCGATGTGATATCACGTGGCTGGGTCGAGCTGCCGGCGCTTGCCGGGCACGAGGCTGCGGTTGCCGACGCGGTCGAGTCCGACCTGTTGGCCGCCCTAGAAGATCCCGACAACGACATTGAGCGCCTCGGTCAGATCGCCCGCCGGGCCGCCGGTCGCACGGTCAACGATCGCACTCGGCGCCGCCCGATGATCGTTCCGGTCGTCCGCGAGGACTGACGTACTGGTTTCAGCGTTATCCACAGGGTGCCCAGTGCTGACATGAGAGCCTGTTAGCGTCGGATGCACTGTGGCTACTCAACAGCGCAAGAAGCCCGCGTCCAAGAAGCCGGCGAAGAAAGGGTCGTCGTCGAGCGCGTCCGCAAAGAAAAAGCCCACCGCGAAGCGCGGTAGCGCCGCTGCGTCGCGTGATGCCCTCGGGTCGGTCATGGCCGACCATCGAAACGACGTCTGGGGGGTCGGCGCCTTCCTTCTCGGCGTGCTCTCCGCCTTCGCCGTGTGGCTCGGCAGCGCAGGGTTCATCGGCGAGGTCCTCGACGATGGCCTCGCCCTTGGGGTGGGCCTCACCCGGGCGATCGTGCCCGTCGCCCTCATCGGGATCGGTATCGGCCTCGTCATGGGCGGCAAGGACGACGCCGACAGCGATCTCGATCGCCTCGCTCGTGTCGCCGTGGGCAGCCTGGCCACTCTGATCGCCGCAACCGGTCTCCTTCACGTCTTCCGGGGTCGGCCCGGCCTCGACGATCCGATCGCTGAGGTCGGCGCCGCCGGCGGTGCCCTCGGGATGGCCGTCGGGGGCGTCCTGCACGCCCTTGCCGATTCTGCCGGCGCAGCGGTGATCCTGCTCGCCGTCGGCGTGATCGGCGTCATCATCGTCACGGGTTCGTCGGCCCGCACGGTTGGGGAGTTCGTCGCCAAGAGTGCTCGGATGATTCCGGCCTTGTTCGGCCGAGCATTCCGGGGTCTCTTCGATGATCCGACCCAGGGCGAACAGGCCGCCGATCGGCGCCCCGAGTCGGCAATGCCCGAGCCCGAACCTGAGCCCGAGGTCGAACCCGAGCCCGAGGTCGAGTCCGAACCTGAGCCGAAGAAGCGGGCAAAGAAGGCCGAGCCGGTCGCCGAGGCCGAGCAACAGTCGTTGCCGGTGCCGAAGGCGGTCGGCAACTGGAAGCTGCCACCGATGAGCATGCTTTCGCGCTCAGAGAAGCGAGAGGTCGACAAGCAAGAGGTCGTCAAGCGTGGCGAACTCCTGCAGGACACGCTCGATCAGTTCGGCGTGCCGACCACCCTGCTCGAACCGATTGTCGGTCCGACCGTCACCCGTTATGTGCTCGAACTCGGCGAGGGCGTGAAGGTCTCCAAGCTCGAGAGCCTCCGCAAGGACATCGCCTATGCGATGGCGTCGCCCGATGTTCGCATCCTGGCGCCGATCCCCGGCCGCCGCGCCATCGGTGTCGAGGTGCCGAACTCCGACCGTCAGGTCATCGCGCTCGGCGACATCCTCTCCTCACGAGAAGCCCGCCAGGCCACCCACCCGCTCGAGGTGGCCATCGGTCGCGACATCAACGGCAAGAACGTCATGGTCAACCTGGCCACGATGCCCCACGTGCTGATCGCTGGCGCCACCGGAGCCGGCAAGTCGTCGTGTCTCAACTCGTTGCTGACCTCGATCCTGATGCGCACCACGCCGGAGCAGGTCCGCATGATCCTGATCGACCCGAAGCGAGTCGAGATGGGCCAGTACGACAAGGCACCGCACTTGCTCACTGCACCCGTCACCGATCCGCGTCAGGCCGCCAATGCGCTCGCCTGGGCAGTGCGAGAGATGGAACGCCGCTACGACCTGCTCCACAAGGTCGGCTTCCGCGACATCACGGGCTACAACAAGGCCGTCGATGAGGGGACCGTGCAGCCGGGACTGGGTGAGGTCGACGAGCACGGCGAGCCACTCGAGTACAAGCGCCTGCCGTTCATGCTCGTCGTCGTCGACGAACTCGCCGACCTCATGATGGTCGCGGCGCGCGATGTCGAAGAGTCGATCGCCCGAATCGCCCAGATGGCCCGTGCGGTCGGCATTCATCTGGTGATCGCCACCCAGCGGCCGTCGGTCAATGTCATCACCGGCGTGATCAAGGCCAACGTGCCGGCGCGTCTCGCCTTTGCGGTTTCGAGCCTCACCGACTCCCGCGTGATCCTGGATCAACCCGGCGCCGAGCGCCTGGTCGGCAAGGGCGACCTCCTCCTGCTGGGCCCATCGTCCTCGTCGCCGCACCGTGTGCAGGGCTGTTGGGTCGAGGAGGTCGAAGTCCGTTCGATCGTGAAGCATTGGATCGACCAGGCTCCCGACTTCACCGACGATCAATCGGTCGGCGCCGACACCGCCACCGACGCCGACACCGCGGCCACGGTCCCGGCTGGCGCCCCCATTCCGGGCGCCGGAGGGGTCACCAGCACGCCGCCGAGCCTCGACATCACGGCAGCACCACCTGCAGCCGATGAGGACGGCGACGAGCTGCTCGGACAGGCGATGGAGCTTGTCGTCGAGACACAGCTCGGTTCCACCTCGATGCTCCAGCGCAAGCTCCGGGTCGGTTTCGCCCGCGCCGGCCGCATCATGGATCTGTTGGAGGAGGCCGGTGTGGTCGGTCCCTCCACCGGTTCGAAGGCCCGTGAAGTGTTGATCAGCCCGGAGGAGCTTGCTGCTCGCCGCGGTCAGGGCTGAGGAGTCCCGCACCCGTGATCCTCGGTCTCATCTTCGCCGTCGCTGGGCTGATCGTCCTCGCCTTCGCTGCTGATCACTTCGTGGCGGGCGCTGCCCGTATTGCAGCGTTCTACAAGGTCTCACCGGTGGTCATCGGTGCGGTGCTCATCGGGTTCGGTACGTCGGCCCCAGAGATGGTGGTGTCCGGTATCGCCGCTGGCCAGGGCGATCTCGACATCGGTGTCGGCAACATCATCGGCTCGAACGTCGCCAATATCTCGCTCGTGCTGGCGGCCGCCGCCGTCGTCCGCACTATCCCGGTCGATTCGGCGACGCTGCGACGAGAGGTGCCGATCTCGGTCGCGTCGGTGATCGTGTTCGCCCTGCTGGTACAGGGCGAGATCACCCGCTTCGAGGGGGGCATTTTTGTCGCCCTGATCCTGGCGTTCCTCGTCTTCGTGCTCCGCAGTTCGTCATCGAGTGACGCGTCGTTCGACGATGACGTCGTCGGCATCGTCGGCGACAAACCGGTCGAGGTTGGGCGGGAAGCTGCCCGTGCTCTCATCGGCCTGGCGCTCGTCGTCGTGTCGTCGTACTTCATCGTCGACGGGGCCGAACGGGTTGCGAACGCGCTCGAGCTCTCCGGCGGCTTCGTCGGCTTCACACTGGTCGCCCTCGGCACCTCGGCACCCGAACTCGTCACGAGCGTCCAGGCGGCCCGACAGGGCGAAACCGAGCTGCTCGTCGGCAACCTGCTCGGCTCCAATGTGTTCAACAGCCTTGCGGTCGGTGGCATCATCGGCCTTGTTGGCCCTGGGCCGGTGCTCGATACGACACTGGCCGAGACGGGCTCGGTCCTGATGGTGGTGATCGTGATCACCAGCGCCGTGTTCATGCTCATCGGGGGATCGGTTGGTCGGAACAAGGCCTTTGTCTTGTTCTTCCTCTGGGCGGTCTCGGTCGTGGTGCTCTCCGGCGGCGATACGGCCGAAGCGGCGCTCACGGTTGTTCGCTAGCCATCCGTCGGCATCTGGCCACAAAGAGGCGCGCGTTCGGTCTTGCGCCGACGGCTACGGTCCTCGGGATGGACCCCCGCCTCGCTGCCTCGGTTGACCGAGCTGAGATCACCGATGTCGTCCACCGGTACTGCCGGGGGATTGATCGACGTGATTTCGACATCGTGCGGGCGTGCTTTCACCCTGACGCCACCGATCGTCACGGGGCCGAGCCTCGCTCACTCGACGACTTTGTTGCGTGGGTCGACCGGCTGACCGCTCGCTATCGCATGACGCAGCACCTGATCGCCAGTGTCGTAGTTGATCTCGCCGGCGACGTCGCCGCAGTGGAGTCCAACGGGGTTGCCGTCCATCGCAGCGACGACCCATCGCCACACCTCAACCTTGTCACGGGTTTCCGTTACCTCGACCGGTTCGAGCGCCGTGATGGCACATGGGCAATCGCCGAACGCACGGGTGTCGCATCCTGGTCACTTCCGATTACCGCCGAGCAATGGTGGGACGCGCCGGCCGACCATGTTGCCGGCCGCCGCGACCGTGACGACCCGCTGTATGCCCTCCTCGGGAGCCTGGGCGCCGACCTCTAGGCTGGGGCGACCATGGGTGAGCCGCAGACCTACTTCCTCGAGACGCTCGGCTGCCCGAAGAACCAGGTCGACTCCGACAAGCTCGAGGGTCGTTTCGCTGCCGACGGCTTGACGCCGGTCGATTCGCCCGACGAGGCCGACATCGTCGTCGTCAACACGTGCGCCTTCATCGACCAGGCCCGCCAGGAGTCGGTCGACACGATCCTGAGCCTGAGCGACCAACGTCGTGAGGGCGCCAAGCTAGTCGTCACCGGCTGCATGGCCGAACGCCACGGCGACGAGATCGCGGACTCGCTTCCCGAGGTCGATCAGGTTGCACCGTTCGGCATCGACATCACCGGATCCACGGCGGTGCCCGTCAGCCTGGGCCCGACCCGTCGAGCTCCGGACTTCGATCTGCTCAATCTGCCCCGCCCGGCGTCGGCCCGCCCATGGTCCTACGTCAAGATCGCGGAGGGGTGTGATCGAGCATGCGGCTTCTGCGCGATTCCGACCTTCCGGGGTCCGCAGCGCAGCCGCTCGATCGATCAGATCCTTACCGAAGTCGACGAGCTCCAGGCTCGCGAGATCGTGCTCGTCGCCCAGGATCTGGCGGCCTACGGACGCGATCAGGGAATGGGGGAGCGTTCGATCATCCCGCTCGTCCGGCAGATCGCCGATCGGGTCGATCGGGTTCGCCTGCTGTACCTCTACCCGTCCGACCTCACCGATGCGCTCATCGACACGATCTGCGACACCGGCGTGCCGTACTTCGACCTCAGCCTCCAGCACGTCTCGCCGCCGTTGATGCGCCGTATGCGTCGCTGGGGCGACGGCGAACGGTTCCTTCGTCGCATCACCGACATTCGGGCCCGTGAACCCGAGGCGGCCTTCCGATCGAACTTCATCGTCGGGTACCCGGGAGAGACCGAGGACGATCACGATGCGCTCCTCGACTTCGTCGAACAGGCCCAACTCGACTGGTGCGGCTTCTTCGCCTACTCGCCCGAGGCCGGCACCTACGCGATGGAGCTCGACGGCGAGGTTGATACTGGCCTTCGCGATGAGCGGCTCGTAGAGCTCCGGGAACTTCAGGACGACATCACCGGCGCAAAACGTGACCTTCTCGTGGGTTCGGAGGTCAGAGTGCTCGTGGATGAGCCAGGAATCGGTCGGAGTCACCGCGAAGCCCCCGAGATCGACGGCGTGNTCGTCGTTCCCGACACCCTCGAGGTCGGGGAGTTCCACGACCTCACGGTCACCGCCACGATGGGCCCCGACGTGGAGGCATCATGAGCGAACCCACCACCGAGCCCCGCGAGGTCGGCATCACCCACCCGGCCAACCTGCTCACGCTCACCCGTCTCGTCTTTGCTCCTCTGCTCTTTTGGTTCGTACTCGACGCCGATGCCAACCGGGGTGCGTCCTGGGCGGCGTTCGGTCTCGGCATCGCCCTAGCCGTCACCGACTTCTTCGACGGTCGGGTCGCTCGCCGCTCGAATGTCGTGAGCCGCAGCGGTGCTTTCCTCGATCCGTTGGCCGACAAGATCGTCGTGATCGGTGGCGCCTACTGCCTGGTCTACGTCGAGCGGTACTGGTGGGTGCCGGTCACGATCATCGCGGTACGCGAGCTCGGCATCACGGCCTATCGCAGCCGCTGGGCGCGAGACGGGCTGGCGCTGCCGGCCCGTACCTCGGCCAAGTACAAGACCTTCGTGCAGGCACTCGCACTCATCCTGGCGGTGATGCCGACGCTCGAGAATCACGACACCGTGATCGCCGTGTCGTTGTGGGTCGCCGTCGGTTGGACGATCTACAGCGGGGTGCAGTATCTCCTCGATGGGCAAAATGCCCTGAGCACCACCGGCGACTGACGCCGGAAGCCTCCGGCGATCCGCTCGGAGGAACGTACGTGAACGATCTGGCGGAGGCTGCAAGTGAAATGTGAAGTCGTGGCGATCGGCACCGAGTTGCTGCTCGGCCAGATCGTCGACACCAACTCGTCCTACATCGGCGAGCAGCTGGCCATGGTGGGCATCGATTCCCATCATCAGACCAAGGTCGGCGACAACCACGATCGCATGGTCGCCGTGCTGCGGCAGGCACTGGATCGCAGCGACGCCGTGATCTGTTGCGGTGGGCTCGGTCCGACCCAGGACGACATCACCCGGGCGGCGATCGCCGAGGTCATGGGGGTCGAGCTGGTGCGCGACGAGGCGATTGTCGAACGGATCAGGACCATGTTCGGCAGTCGCGGCCGGTCGATGCCGGAGAACAACCTGCTGCAGGCCGATGTCCCCGAGGGTGCCTCGATCAACCCGGCGATGCCCGGTACTGCTCCTGGGCTCATCTGCCCGCTGCAGGGCGAGTACGACGGCAAGGTCATCTATGCCGTCCCCGGGGTGCCCTGGGAGATGAAGCAGATGCTCGCCGAGGGGATCCTTCCGGATCTTCAGCGACGGGCCGGCTTCACCGGCGTGATCCAGAGCCGCACCTTGCGGACGTGGGGCCAGAGCGAGTCCGGCCTGGCCGAGCAGCTCGACGCGGAGATCCGCCGCCTCGACGAGGTCGGTGGTGCCACGATCGCCTTCCTTGCCTCGGGGTGGGAGGGTCTGAAGGTCCGGATCACCGCCAAGGCCGACACTGAGGAGCAGGTTGCGGAGATCCTCGCCGAGGAGGAGCGCATCGTTCGCGAGATCGTCGGCGACGAGATCGTTTTCGGCACCGACGACGACACGATGGAATCGGTCGTGCTGCAACTGCTCCGGGATCGGGGCAAGACCCTTGCGGTGGCGGAGTCGCTCACGGGTGGCCTCATCGGGTCTCGACTCACCGGCATCGCCGGCTCAAGCGACGTGTTCCGCGGCGGAGTCACGCCCTATGACCGTGCGCTCAAGCTCTCGCTCCTCGGGTGTCCCGACGTGCCGGCGGTCAGCGAGGAGATGGCGCTAGCGATGGCGGAGCGGGTCTGTGTCGTCCTCGGTGCCGACGTCGGTATCGCGGTCACGGGTGTCGCCGGGCCGGCACCGCTCGAGGGCAACGACCCGGGCGATGTCTGGATCGCCACCTGCATCGATGGCGTGGCCGAGGCGCACTTCCTGAAGATGCCCCTCGATCGCGAGCGCATCCGGCAGTTCACCTGCATCATGACCCTCAACAGCGTGCGAAATCGTCTACTGGCCGAAGGCTGAGGGGTCGTCGCTCGTCGCCGGCCTCGTAAGCCGCCAGATCCCGTGGGGTTGCTGGGGGAAGTGCGGCAGGGTCCGCTCCTCGGACAACACGAAGCCGAGGCGGCGAGCCACGGCCTGGCTTGCGGTGTTCTCGGGCAGGATCACGCTCACGAGCTCGTCGACGTCGTGGTTTGCGAAACACCAGTCGACGGCTGCCCGGCCGGCCTCGGTGGCGTAGCCGTGGCCCCAGTGGTCGGGGTGGAGTGTCCAGCCGATCTCCAAACCCGGCCAACCGGCTCGTTCGGGGAGGTGCGAGCCTGCTCGTCCGATGAACGCCCCAGTGTCTCGACGCTCGAGCGCCCACTGGCCCGTGTGGCGCAGCGCCCATTGGCCTCGCCAGAGGGCAAGGTGGGTCCAGGCGTCGTCGCGTGAGAACGAGTCGGCGACGTGCAGTGACCGGCGGACTTCGGGCGTGTCGTAGAGCGCGAAGTACGCCTCGACATCGTCGTCGACGAAGGGCCGCAGGCGAAGCCGACCAGTTTCAAGCGTGGGGCACTTGGACATCGTCGTCAGTATCGCGCTTGACGGCCGGGTGATTGCCGTTTTCGTGTCCGTCGCCTGCGCAGGCCAACATGGGCGCCGACCCCAGACGAGGAGCCCCCATGAAGTTCGGAATCGGGTACGCCAACACCGGCCCGTTCGCCGGTGGACCCGGCGCCGCCATGCTCGGCCAGGCCGCCGAGGCAGCCGGGTTCGACTCGGTCTGGACGGTCGAGCATGTCGTGTACCCGGAGGGATACGAGTCGACCTACCCGTACGCGCCCGACGGCAAGATGCCCGGGTCGGGCGACAACCCGATCCCCGATCCGCTGGTTTGGCTGGCCTTCGTCGCCGCCACCACGACCGAACTCGGCCTCGCGACCGGTATCTCCCTGCTTCCCGAACGTCATCCCGTGACGTATGCGAAGGAAGTCGCCACCCTCGACAACCTCTCGGGTGGTCGCCTGCAACTCGGCATCGGCATCGGTTGGCTCAAGGAGGAGTTCGAGGTGCTCGGCGTGCCGTGGGAGCGTCGAGCCGCCCGCACCGAGGAGTACGTCGAGGTGATGCGGGCGCTCTGGGCGGCCGACAACGCCAGTTTCGACGGCGAGTTCGTCACCTTCGAAGGCATGAGTTCCAACCCCAAGCCGGCCAACGGCAGCGTGCCGATCACGATCGGTGGCCACAGCCGTGCCGCCGCCGAACGGGCCGGCCGCATGGGCAACGGCTTCTTCCCGGCGAAGGGCGATATGGCCGAACTCGCCGAGATCGCCCGCACCACCGCCGAGAAGCACGGCCGAGATGGCGCTGCCCTCGACATCACCGGTATCCATCCCGGACTCTTCGGCGACGACATGGCAGGAGCGGTGGAAGAAGCCGCCGCTTGGGGTCTCGACCGTCTGGTCGTGCCCTCGTTCATGTTCTTCCGGAACCCCGAGGAGTCGATTGCGGCGATGGGCGAGAAGATCGCCCCGTTCGTCGACTGACGCTCCGTCAGTTCGCTGGACGGCGCAGCGGGCGGGAGTGATCCCAGTCCGCAAGCAACGAACGCAGCGCCGTGATCAAGATCAGCGGCACGTCGAGCATCGGGTGATGGCCGGCGGTCGGGAGTTCGATCACCGGCGCGACTCGACCGAGCTGTTCGTACATGTAGTCGCCGATGTCTTGGGTGACGAGCCCGTACTCGCAGCGCAGCAGCGCTACCCGGCAGGTGACCTCCGCGAGCAGTTGCGCCGGCTCAGCTCGACGCGGGATGAAGATCGTTGGGTCGAACTTCCAGCCCCAGCGGCCGTCGTCGAGCAGGGTGAGGGAGTTCCGGGCGACGTGCTCTTTGACGTAGGGCAGGTAGTGCCGCTGCTCCGGGATCGTGCGGAATCGTGCAATCGGGATGTCCGGATCGTCGTAGGTCTTCGCTTTCTTGAACTCGTCGGTGCGCCGCGCTCGGGCGACCTCCGGATCCTCGGCTTGCACGGGTGAGTCGATGATCACGGCTCCGCCGATCCGGTCGGCCTGCCAGGCGGCGGTGGCGATGGTGACGAACCCGCCCATCGAGTGGCCGACGACCACCGGCGGTGAGGTGAAGCCGGCGTCGTCGATNACGGCCGCGACTTCCTCGGTCCAGGCTCGCAGCGTGTAACCCTCGCGGCGGTCGCTGTCGCCGTGACCGCTCAAATCGAGGGCCACGACGCGATAGTCCGGCAGGAAGCTCGGACCGATGTGGTCCCACCAGTGGGCGTGGGCGGCACCGCCGTGGACGAGCACGATGCCGGGAAGGTCGCGTTCACCCCATGCGAGATAGTGGATCGAGGTGCCGCCGACGTCGATCCGATGCGACTCGGGGGTCGTGCCGATTGCTCGGGTGAACCAGCCGGGGGCGTCACTCATGGGGTCAGCGNGCCTCGGACACGACGAAATCCACACGTTTGTCCAACGCCAGTTCCAGCAGGCCGGCCCGTTCCCGAGCGGTGAAGACCTCGAGTTCGACGTCGAGATCAGCCGCAACGGCCAGTTCGATGGTGAGTTCGTCTCCAAGGGCGACCGAGACACCCCGGACTGCTCGCTGGTACGTGCGATCGAGGCCGATTGCGATCCGCAGGACACCAGCCAGAACCCGGACCCGCTGACGGTCCGCGTCGTCAAGCGCGGCGAACTCCTCGTGCTTCGGCCGTGGGTTGCTCTTGCGGTGGTAGCGGGCGACCTGAGCGATCAACTCAAGTTCGTGCTCGTTGAATCCGGCGAGATGCTCACTGTGTCGGATCAGGTAGTAGCTGTGTTTGTGATGGGCGGCGTGGGCGATGAAGCGACCCACGTTGTGCAGGAGACCGGCTGCCTCAAGCACGTTGCGTTCGGCGTCGCCGTAGCCGTGCAGCGCCTCAAGCGCATCGAACAGACCGAGTGCAAGGTCCGTGGCGTGGGAGGCATGCGTGAGATCCTCCTCGTAGCGCCGTGCCACCGCCTCGACGCTCGACCGACGCAGGTCGCCAAGATGATGCAGCGCGTCGGCGGTAACCGACTGCCGCCGGAGTTGGTCGAGTACAACACCCTCTCGGAGGGCCGCTGGCGAGACCACCAGTTCGTCGATGTCGAGGCTTTTGAAGATCTGGCGGAGCAGGATGGCGCCACCAACGATGACGTCGGCCCGATGCGCATCAAGGCCCGGTGTTCGGGCCCGGCTACTTGCGTTCTCTGCGGCGAGCAGCGACCGGACCATGGTCCGCAATCCGTGGCGGGTGAGTATGAGATTGTCAACCGTGCGGGGGGCATTTCCCGACTCGACAGCTGCCATTCGGGCGAGGTTCTCGATGGTCCCCGAGCAGCCGATTGCCACCTCGAACCTGGCCTCTCGGATCTCTCGGGCAGCAGGGGCGAGGAAGGCTCGCACGTACCTTCGGCACTCGTCGACCGCCGTCTTCGTCACGACCCCATCGGGGAAGAAGCGATCGGTGAGGCGGATATGGCCGAGTTTGAGCGAACGGGTCAGTTCGGGGTTCGTACCCTCACCGAGCGCAAATTCCGTCGAGCCACCTCCGATGTCGATCACAAGATGTCGCTGGTCGGCCGCTGGTACGGCGCTGAGTGCGCCGAGATGGATGAGGCGGGCCTCCTCAGCGCCGGAGATAACGCTTACGGCGACTCCTGCCTGGTCCCGAGCTGCTTCGATGAAGTCGCGTTGATTCTCCGCTTCGCGTACAGCGCTTGTGGCGACCGCAACGATGGTGGCGCCATGGGCGTTGGCGAGGCGTCGAAAACGGCTGAGGGCTTCGATCGCCCTCGCAACGGCCTCAGGAGTGAGTTGTTTCATGTCGCGGCCGCCGGAACCGAGGCGCACCGGGAACTTCTCGCGCGTCACGACCTCGGGTGTACCGCCCGCAACCGGGCGGACGATCACGAGATGTACCGAGTTCGTACCGATGTCGATCGCCGCGATCGGCGATATGTCGGGCGTGTTCACCGGCGACTCCTCGGGCCGATCTCGCGAACCGAGATCGATGGGGTGATATCGCCAAGGATCCGGCCACACATGGCGAGCGCGAAGGTGGCGATGCCGGCCGAGACGGCAAACGCGGTCGATCGGTCGAAGGTGTCGGAAACCAAACCGATCACCGGGCCGCCGAGGCCGAAGGCGAGGTCGAAGAACATCGACAGGGTGCTGATGGCATGGCTTCGCTCAGCGTCGGGAGCATCGTCGACGACGAGCGCGAACAGCGCAGGGAAGAGGAACGACTGCGCAACGGCAAGGATCGCAGCGCCCACGTAAACGCCCACGGGTTCGGTCCACACGGCGAGTACGGCAAGGCCCACGGCTCCACATGACAACGAAATACGGCTTGTCCGGATCGGCCCAAGTTGGTCGGGCAGTTTCGCCGCGAAGATCCGGAGGAAGATGATGACCAGCGCGAAGACGGTGAAGACCGTCCCGGTATTGGCGATGCCGACCTCCTCGGCGTGGAGGGCGGCGAAGGCCAGAAAGCCGGTGTAGCCCAGCAAGCCGAGGAACAGCACGGCGCCGGGGCGGAGGGCCGCACGGTGGAGCAGAACCCGACGTTCCGGTTTGGGTGGTGGTTCGGTCGGTGCTCCCGGCGCCACGATGCCGGTGCTTGCGGCGAGCACCGCGAGTCCGCCTGCGAGCACCCATGCCGTGTCGTTGCCGAAGGTCTCAGAGATCCACTCACCGAGCGGTGGCCCGAGGAACAACGAGCTGTAGATCGCAAGCGAGAAATAGCTCGCTGCCTCGCCCCGGCGCTCGTCGGTGGCGAGATCCTGGGCAGCGCTGGCGGCGCCGACAAACACCGCTGCCTCGCCGAGCCCGGCGAGCGCTCGGAAGGCGATCACCATGCCGAGGCTGGTCGCCGTCGCCGTGGCGATCGTGGCGAGGCCGGCGACGATCGCGCCGCTGACGATGAGCCGTTGGCGGCCGTGTCGGTCTCCCAGTGGTCCGATGACTGGGCGGATGCACGCAGCGGCCAGTCCAAACGAACTGACGGCGATGCCGACCTGGGCGTCGGTGCCGCCGAGTTCGCCCTCGACGAACAGCGGCAGGACCGACAAGGTCATGTTGAGGCCAAGGAAGTAGAGGGTCACGCCGGACACCAACGCCACGAAGCGAGGCGTCAGCAGGGTGGGGCGAGCGGTGGGTGAGGTCACCAGGGAGCGTCTGTCTCTTCGGGGGTGAGGGTCCACGGAGTGAGCGCGATCTGATCGGCTGCAAAACGGTCCAGCAAATCGGCTGGTGTCGTCTCCTCGTCGGGGACTTCGAACCCGAGCGAGCGGGCGAGCACGGCGACCACACGACCCGGGGTGTCGCCGACGGCGAGGCGATCATCGAGGGTGACCGCCCCGTGGCGTTTGGCCAGACGATCACCATCGGCGGCGAGAACCAGAGGCACGTGGGCCCATGTCGGCCGGGGGATGCCGAGCATGTCGGCGAGGTGGGCGTGACGAGGAGTCGACGACAGCAGGTCGTCGGCCCGCACGATCTCTTCGACCCGCTGCGCGTCGTCATCGACGACCACGACAAGGTTGTAGGCGGGGGTGCCGTCGCCGCGCCGGAGCACGACATCGTCGACGACCTCGGTGTGCTCACCGTGCAAACGATCGACGATGGTCACCGATGGCTGTTCGGTTCGCAGGCGGACGGCCGGCGGCTTGCCCGATGCCTCCCGCTCGGCGATCTGCGCCGCCGTGAGATCGCGACATGTGCCGGGGTAGTGCCCGGGCGGTAGGTGGGGTGCCGACACCGCCTCACGGATCTCTCGACGCGAGCACCAACACCGGTAGGTCAGCCCGGCGGCGCCCAGATCGGAGAGCGCGTCCTCGTAGCGATCCATCCGCTCAGATTGCCGAACCGGTTCGCCGTCCCAATCAAAGCCGAGACGCTCGAGATCTCGACGCTGCCCGTCCTCGTGCTCGCGTCGAGCGGTCGCCGTATCGAGATCCTCGAACCGCAGCAGGAACTCGCCGCCGGAGCTGCGGGCGAACAGCCAGGCGGCAAGCGCCGTCCGCAGGTTCCCGATGTGGAGGGTCCCCGTGGGGCTCGGGGCGAAACGACCTCGACTCACCCGCCGAGTGTCGCGCGGACCTCAGCCGACCGGGCGCACCGGCCCCGGTTGTTGCGTGTTGCCGTGCCGTTTCGCCCAACGATCGCGCTGTGACGGTCGACCATCGTGCCGGCTGACGCCTTCCCACGGCCGTCATGGCAAACTGATCTCGTGCACGGCACCTCTGATCAGCATGACGGCCTCCAGATGGTCCACCACCACCGCGACGTCCAGGGCGGAAACGCTCGGGCGGCGGTCTTCGGGGTGAGCGACGGGCTGGTCTCTAATGTCGCCCTGATTCTGGGCATCGCCGGCGCCTCGACCGATGGTTCGCTCGTGCGTCTAGCGGGCGTGTCGGGTCTGTTGGCCGGAGCGATCTCGATGGCCGCCGGCGAGTGGGTGAGCGTCCGGGCGCAGAACGAGCTGATCGAACGGGAACTTGAGATCGAGCGCCGTTCGCTGGCCGAAAACCCCGAGGCCGAGACCCGTGAGCTGGCAGCGATCTTCCGGGATCGCGGCCTTGATCCCGAGCAGGCAGCCCAGGTCGCCGAAGGCGTCATGTCCGATCCCGACGTCGCCCTCGACGTGCACGCGCGCGAAGAACTCGGCGTCGATCCCGACGGTGGAGCCAACCCCTTCCAGGTGGCGCTGGCGTCGTTCGTGGCGTTCGCGATCGGTGCGTTGGTGCCGCTGCTCCCGTGGTTCGTCGCCGAGGGAAACACCGCCACGACGTGGTCGGTTGCCCTGGGTGCAACCGCTGCTGCGCTCGTCGGTTGGCTCGTCGGCACCCTCACCGAACGTTCCCGAGTTCGCACCGCCATCCGGCAAGTCCTCGTCGCCGTGCTCGCCTGCGGTGCGACCTACACGATCGGCAGCGTGCTGGGCGTTTCGGTTTCCTAGCTCCGGGGCTGCCGCGTCGGCCACCTACACTCGGCGCCACACGCCAGCGGGTGATGGGGGAGCGCATGGCCGGACCACTCAGCGACGTTCGCATTCTCGAATTGGCGGGCCTTGGTGCCCTTCCGTACGGCAGCCTGCGACTCGCCGATATGGGCGCCGATGTGATCCGGGTCGATCGGGTCGCCGAGGTTCCGGCCCCCGCCGACCGGACGGCGAAGCCGTACTCCTCGTGGGATCGTGGCCGCCGTTCCATCGCCGTTGATCTGAAGTCACCGGCTGGCGTGGAGACGGTGCTGCGCCTGGTCGACGAGGCCGACGTCTTCCTCGAGGCATTCCGACCGGGAGTCACTGAACGCCTTGGTCTCGGACCGGAGGAGGTGCTCGGGCGCAAACCCGACATCGTCTACGGCCGGCTCACGGGGTGGGGGCAGACCGGTCGGCTCGCGCCGACCGCAGGGCATTCGCTGAACTACGAAGCCATCACCGGCGTGATCGATGCGATCGGCCCCAAGGACGGCGCTCCCGTCCCGCTGCTCCAGATTCTCGGAGATTTCGCCGGTGGTGGGCTGACCCTCGCCTACGGCGTCATGTGTGCCCTGTGGGAAGCGAAGCGTTCGGGCGAGGGCCAGGTCGTCGACGTCGCCATGACCGACGGTGTCGCATCGATCGCCTCGACCTTCTTCGGTATGGCCGCCAGCGGTTTCCATCGCCCTGAGCGAGGCACCAACCTCTTCGATGGTGGTGCCCCCTTCTACGCCATCTACGAGTGCGCTGATGGCAAGTACCTGTCGGTCGCCCCGATCGAGGGGCATTTCTATGCTCGTTTCCTCGAACATCTGGGCCTCGCCGATGCCGGCCTGCCTGCGCAATACGACCGGGAGCGCTGGCCTGAACTCCGCGAACGGATCGCTTCCGTGCTCGCAACCCGAACCCGCGACGAGTGGGCAGCCGTCTTCGAGACCACCGACTGCTGTGTGGCACCGGTGCTGACCTTCGACGAGGCCCGTGTGTACGGCCACCATCTCGACCGCGGAACCTTCGTCGACGACACCGAACTCGCCGTGATCCCCCGGCTCTCGCGAACGCCCGGCGAACTCACGGGCCGGTCGCCGTCGTGGGCCGGAGCCGACACCGACGATGTCCTGCTCGCAGCCGGATGGAGCACGGACGAGATCGCCTCGTTGCGCGCCGACGGCGTGATCGACGGTTAGGAGCGCCGTTTCGCCCGGCTGGTCGGGGTCGCCGTAAGCGGATCCTCGGGCCAGTGATGCTTCGGATAGCGGCCTCGCAACTCCCGACGGACCTCNGNATATCCCTCCGCCCAGAACGACACGAGATCCTGGGTCANCTGGACGGGTCGGTGGGCGGGCGACAGGAGGTGAAGGGTCAGCGGCACCCGACCGCCGAGCACCGCCGGCGACTCGATGAGTCCGAAGAGTTCTTGGAGCCGGACGGCGAGCACCGGCCCGTCCTCGAACGAGTAATCGATCGGGATGCGACTGCCAGACGGAACCTCCCAGTGGGTCGGAGCGATCCGATCGAGTTCTCGCCCCTGGCGCCAGTCGAGCAGGCCGGAGAGCACATCGCGCGCCGCCATCGACTCGAGGTCCTTGCGACGACTGGTGCGGTCGAGTCGGGGCGGCAGCCACGAGTCGGCCGTGGCGAGCAGGTCGTCGTCCCCAACGGCCGGCCAGGTCTCCGGGTCGTGGGCGTGGACGAATGCCAACCGCTCTCGAAACCGGCGATCCGAGTCGTCCCATCGCAGCAGCCCGAGCCCTTCGCGTCGAAGGCCCGCCACCAGAGCTGCCGCCACCGCCGCCTCATCGGGTGCGGTCTCGGGGCGACGCTGCAGGATCAAGGAACCGAGGCGACGTTGCCGCTCGAACGCGACATCGCGGGCCCTGCGGTCCCAGCCGCCCTCGTCTCGCTCGACGATGCGGTCGGCGTGGACGGCCTCGAGGTCGTCGAGTTGCAACGGAGCCGCCGTGAGGATCCGCGCGTCGGCACCGACACCCTCGGTTTCGGCGACCGCCAGCCACTGATGACGAGCGATCCCGTCGTCAGGATCGATGGCCACGCCTGTCCCCGACGCAAGCAGGAACGACCCGCCGTCGTTGCGACGGTGGGCGATACGGTCGGGAAAGGCGACCGACGTGAGCAGGCCAGCGAGGTCGAGATCGGCCGCAGCGGCGTCGGAAGCACCGAGGCGGCGCTCCCACCTGCGGGCGGTGTCACGGGCGAGCCGCAATGCCTGCGGATCCGCGTCGTCGCGGCGAGTGCCGAGCAGAGCATCGAGCCGAAGTCGGAGATCGACCGGTCGGCGTCGCCCTCGGAGCAGGTCGCGGTCGGCGAGGGCGGCGGCGAGAAGACACGCAGTTGCGATGGCCCCCGGGTACGCCGCTTCGAGTTCGACGCTGCGGGTCAGCAGGTGAGCGAGACGCGGGTCGGTCCCGAGGCGATGGGCGTGGCGTCCGTGGTCGGTCAGACGATGTTCGGCGTCGAGGAGTTCGAGGTCGGCGAGGAGGGCCCGCGCCTGACCGAGCGCCGGGGCCGGGGGTGCATCGAGCCAAGGCAGCTCGTGGATGTCGGTCGCGCCCCAAGCGGCGACGTCGAGCGCCAGCGAGCTGAGGTCGGCGGTGGTGATCTCCGGCGGTTCGTCGGCTGGACGGTGAGCATCGTCGGCGGCATGCCACAGGCGGATGCAGGTGCCGGGCTGCTGCCGACCGGCACGCCCGGCTCGTTGGTCGGCCGCTGCTCGGCTGGCGGTGACGGTGCGCAGCACACCCATGCCGCGGCCGTGATCGATCTCGGGCCGTCGGCGTTGGCCGGTGTCGATCACCGTCGCCACACCGTCGATCGTCACACTGGTTTCGGCGAGCGGGGTCGCCAGCACGATCTTGCGTCGGCCACGCGGGTCGCGCCGCAGCGCCGCGTCCTGGTCATCGCCGCGCAACGAGCCATGGAGTGGCATCACGACGAGCTCATCATCGAGACGACTCCCAAGGGCCCGACGCACGGACCGTTCGACACGAGTAATGGCACCGACCCCCGGGAGGAAGACGAGCAGATCACCGGCGTGGGCATCCGAGCCGACTGTGTCGACAACGGCGGCTGCCGCCGCGTCGGTGAGATCCTCGCCCGGCTCGGGCGGGCGATGGCTGATCGTGACCGGGTGACGTTCGGCCTCGACCTTCACGACGGCGTCGGTGCGGAGTCGGGTACCTAGCGCTTCGGCGTTGAGCGTGGCCGACATGACCACGATCCGCAGGTCCGGGCGCAGCGCGCCCACGGTCTCGCGCAGGAAGGCTAGGGCGGTGTCGGTGTGAATCGACCGTTCGTGGAACTCGTCGAAGAGCACAACCGCATAGCCCTCGAGTGCCGGATCGTCGAGCAGCATGCGGGTGAGCACCCCCTCGGTGACGACCTCGACACGGGTGATTGCGGACACCCGTGTGTCGTTTCGGGTGCGCAGGCCGATGGTGTCGCCCACCTGCTCGNNGCGTTCNTCGGCCATCCGAGTGGCGGCCGCCCGGGCNGCGACCCGACGGGGCTCCAGCATGAGCACNTTNCGTTCACCGANCCATGGCTGCTCGATGAGCGACGGTGGGACGCGCGTGGTCTTGCCGGTGCCGGGCGGCGCCTGCAGGATGACGAGACGCTGGTGGTCGAGCGCGGCGTGAAGCTCGGCGAGCGCGCCGTCGACGGGGAGCGGCACGTGGGTGGGTGCGCTCAGCTGTCGGCCTCGAGTTCAGCGATCACCGTGGCAACAGCGTCGGCGACCGATTCGGGGTGGCTGCGCATGACGAAGTGGCGGGCGTCCTCGACCGTGGTGCGGTGGGCGTGTGGGAGCTTGCGCTCGAGGTAATCGTTGGCACCGAGAAAGGCCCGGTCGCCGTCGCCGATCACGAGGGCGACCGGGAGGGTGAGATCAGCGAGGCGTTCCATCACGAGTGAGTCGTGGTGGAACGCAATCGTGGCTGCGGCCTCGCTCACCGTGTACTCCGGAGCGTTGGCTCGCACCCGGTCGTTCCAGGAGTTCATGGCGTCGGGGTCGCGAAAGCCGGGTCCGGTCGACACCAGAACCAGTGCATCCGCCGTTCCTTCGGCGCGAGTCAGCGCGTGGGCNAGTCCGAGGTAACCGCCGAGGCTGTGGCCGACCCACACGATGGGTGCGCCAGGCGACTCGGCTCGGACACCGTCGAGCACTGCGTCGATGTCGGTGAGCACCGGTTCCCGGCGGTAGTCGCCCTCGTCGTTGGAGACAGGGGAAGCACCGTGCCCGAGCAGGTCGACCGCCACACATCGGTGCGATGCCGAGACGAGTTCGATCGCCGGATCCCAGACGGAAGCGTCCGAGTCGACACCGTGGATCCAGACGACGACTGCGTTGCTGTCGCCGGCCGGAGGGCCGCTGACAATCGTGTGGAGTTCGTGGGGCATGAGAGGACCTCGTGGATGGAGTTCAGGCCCCACGAAAGCGGGGCGGACGCTTTTCCGCAAACGAGCGGACGCCTTCGCGGAAGTCGTCCGACGATGCGCAGGCGGCCGCGGCTTCGGCAGCCTCAGGAGCGAGCTCGGAAAGGGGAATGTTGGCGGCCGTGCCATGGGCGATCACGGCATCGACGACCCGCTTCGAGGTTCGATGGGTGAGCGGTGCTCTGTGCGCAATTGTGTCGACCATGGCGGCGACATGGTCGGTGTGGTCGGCAGCAGGGACAACCTCGTCGACCAGGCCGATCCGTTCGGCCCGTGGGGCGTCGATCGCCTCGGCGGTGAACAGCAGCCGCTTGGCCTGTGAGGGGCCGACGGTGGCGACGAGGCGGCGGGTCGCCTCGGGCGGGTAGGAGAGGCCGAGGTTGGCCGGGGGCACCGAGAAGGTGGCGTCATCGGCGGCGATGCGGAGGTCGGCGTGGAGCGCGATGGCGACGCCGCCACCCCGGCACGAGCCGCGAATCGCCGCGATCACCGGCACCGGAATCGACTCGATGGCCTCCCAGGCGGCGTGTTCGGCCCGGTCGTAACCCTCGGCCTCGCCTCCCATTCGGCGATCCTCAAATTCGGTGATGTCGCTGCCTGCAGAGAACGCAAGGTCACCGGCGCCGCGAAGGACGACCACGCGCAGATCAGGTTCGGCGAGGGCGACGGCGCAGGCATCGGGCATTGCGCGGTACATCGCTGCCGTCATGGCGTTACGACGGTCGGGGTTGTCGATCGTGATGGTGGCGACCGATCCGATCCGCTCGTCACCGAGGAGAACACGGTCGATCGTGGTGTGGATGCCGGGCACGGGCGCAGTCTTGCAGCCCGGCCGGTGCAGGTGGGCCAGCGCCGGTGTGTTGCTGCAGCCGCTCCCCGGTCGAGGCCCCGGCGTTCCTGCGCTGGCTGCGACGGCAACCGCTCGCTAGGTTCCGCCGCATGCCCACCGTCTTCGACAACCCCGACGCCCTTCTCGCCGCCGTCGGCACCGACCTCGGCGCCAGCGAGTGGATCACGATCGAACAGGACCGCATCGACGGTTTCGCGGACGCCACCGGTGATCACCANTGGATCCATGTCGACCCGGTGAAGGCCGCCGAAGGTCCGTTTGGCGCTCCGATCGCCCACGGCTACCTCACCCTGTCACTGACGAACCAGTTCCTTCCCGAGATTGTGCGGGTCGACAATGTCTCGATGGGCATCAACTACGGCGTCAACAAGGTGCGGTTCCCGCAACCCGTCGTCGTCGGCTCGAAGGTTCGGGGTACCGCCGTGTTGACCGATGCACAAGAGATCAACGGTGGGGTGCAGGCCGTCATCACCATCACGGTCGAGATCGAGGGAGCCGACAAGCCGGCGTGCATCGTCGAGTCGGTCAGCCGCTTCCTGCGATGAGTTCCAGGCCGGNCACGGCGTAGGCTGCGGTATGGCCAAGCGGAAAAAGAAGAACCGAATCGCCGCCGACGTCTCGCCGTCGCTGCCTCCGGTGCAACCAGGTCTGCTGAGCCCGACCCGTCGCGTCCCCGCCGACATCGCCCGGCCCCCGTATGCGGTCACCGGCGACCCCGGCCCGTCGATCTCGTCGCTCACCCGCACCCCCGACGAACTCGCCGCCATGCGGCGCACCGGTGCGGCGGCAGCCGAAATCCTTCTTCGCGCCGGTGAGATGGTCCGACCCGGTGTCACCACCGACAAGATCGACGAGTTTGTTCATCAGGCGTGCATCGACGCCGGCGGTTATCCAAGCCCGCTCAACTACCGCGGCTACCCGAAGTCGGTGTGCACATCGGTCAACGAGGTCATCTGTCACGGCATCCCCGACTCGCGGCCCCTCGCCGACGGCGACATCATCAATATTGATGTGACGCTCTACATGCACGGCGTCCACGGCGACACCTCCACCACCTTCCTTGTCGGCGACGTCGGCGAACCATCGTTCCGGCTGGTGAAGGAGACCGCCCGGTCGCTCGATCTCGGCATCGCGGCAGTCCATCCTGGCGGTGCGGTCAACGAGATCGGGAAGGCGATCGAGACCCATGCCCGTCAGCATCGGCTTGGTGTCGTGCGTGAGTTCATCGGTCACGGTGTCGGCACCGAGTTCCACTCCAACCTGCAGATCCCGCACTACTACGAACGTCGCCTTACCACCCGCCTCGAACTCGGAACGACCTTCACCATCGAACCGATGCTCACCCTGGGAGCCCCCGAGGCGGCGCTGTGGGACGACGACTGGACCGCGGTCACCATCGACGGCACCCGAACCGCCCAATTCGAACACACGCTCGTGGTCGGTGACAGCGGTGCCGAGCGACTCACCGTCACGCCGGCAGGCGAGTGCGCCCACGACCTCATCGCCTCGTTGGCGGGTTGAACGGTCAACGAGATCGCCGAGCGACGGTTCGGCATGCGGGACATCACCGCACAGAGCTGATGCTGCCAGGGTGGCCGGCCTCGGGGAAACGAAACCGCGGCGGACTCAGCGCAGCACAGAGCCGCCCTCGCGGGGCATCTCGACCCAGGTGCGCCCGGGCAGGATCTCGATGACGTTGCCCTCAGCGTCGACATACTCGATCGGTTGATCGATGGCGTCGTCGGCCCGTCGCCAGAAGCCTTTGGTCACCTGCCCGTCCGTGAGGATCCAGGCTTCGCCTTGACCGGTGGTGATCGCTTCGGGCGACTGTTCATCGGCGGGGGAGATGCCGTACTCGGTGATCTGGACAACGACCGTCGTTGGCGACGTGCGGATCCCGTCGGTGTCGACCGTGGGGGACCCGTCCTGGGTGCGGTCCCAGCCGGCGCCGTTCCAGTCGTAGGAGACGGTTGTCCGGCCGTAGTCGATGTCGACTCCGGTGGCCGGCGACACCGTGCCCGTGATCGGATCACCTGGATTGCGGAACCGGAAGATGGCAGCCGGCAAGCCAGCAGGGAGCGCCTCGGTCTGGGCGACGCTCCAGATGTTGCCCGGGTTCGTGAAGAGGTTGTGCGGCGCTCGTCGCGACGTTCGGAAGTAGAGGTTGCTGAGGCTGTTCACGCCGACATCGACCAACGTCGACTCGAGCAGGAGCTGGCGAGTGACGCGGTTGCCGCCCGAGTTCGAGAAGAGTGGCGAGTTGAATTGGCCGAGGAGGTCGAAGTCGCCCGTGCGCATCGATCGGACCGGACCGACTTGTTCGGGTGTGGTGGAGTGGAAGANNGCCGCCAGCCGCGTGAGGCNGGCCTCGACCTCCTCGACATAGACGATGTCGGCCTGGTTGATGCCGGCCTGGGGCCGGGCGGCGGACACGTTGTCGATCTTGATGGCCAACGCCGGTCGGGTTTGGGCATCGAAGGTGGTGAGACCGGTGAGCAGCGCGGTTTCCTCGAGCGAACGCAGGTGCTCGATGCGTGCGATGGTCTCTTCGAGTTCTCGGGTCAGGTCGGTGCGGCGCTGCCCGAGTTCACTGCGACGTTGCTCCGCTGTCTGCTGACGTCCGATGACGTCGGCGAGCAGTGCGCGGTCCTCGTCGAGGCGACGGGCAACGTCTCGGATTGACGCCTCGGCGCGCTCAAGGCGGGTTTGGGCGTCGTCGATCGCTGCTTTGTAGAGCTCTCGAGCGCGAGTGTTCTCGTCGGAGCCCTGAAGGGCGAGTACCTCGTCGAGGAGGGCATTCTCGCGTGGGTCGCCCTGGGTGAAGCCGACGAGTGCGAATGCCACGCGGGTTGACGCTGGCTCGCGACGGGAATCGACGGCCCGTTCGAGGTCATCGGCGGTGAGTTCGATCTGGACCTCGGCCGTCACATGCTCCCGATCGAGCACCTCTAGTTCGGCTTCGGTGAGGGCGAGATCGGTGTCGATTTGATCGAGCTCAATCCCGATCTCGTTCCGCCGGACCTCAAGCGCCTCGATCTCGGCCTCGACCTGACCCGAGGCAGGCGTGGCGGCGAGGACACCGGCTAGCACGGCGAGGGTGAGGAGTGTCAGCGAAAGGGAGGTTGTGGTTCGTCTCATTGAGGAAGCAGTCCCGCAGAGGTAACGGTACCGGAGGGCTTGGACCAGCCCGTGGCGCCCGGTAGCGGGGCGGCGTCCATGATGGTGATGGTGGCCGGTAGCGTCGGGCGGTGGCCATCACCATNACCGACATCGGGTTCCATCGAGACGAGCACCAACGCGTTGTCGCCGCGATGCGGCGCCTCGAAGGGCGCGCCGATGGCCAGGGCTGGATCAACTTCACGCCGTGCCTTACCGAAGAGGAGCACGCTCGTGTTCCCGAACGCTCCGCGCTTGGCGACTTCTTCGCCGGTCGTGGACCGGCGGTGGCTATGGCGACCTGGACGCCTGCAGCGCGAGGCGCAAAGCCGCGACCCGCACAGATCGGGGTCGAGCACGGCACGGGACCGAAGGCGCTCGATCGTCTGGCTGAGGTCGGCGTCGAGCTGCCGCAGGGATGGGTCAAGCGACAGGATCACGCCAAGCACGGCATCGTCGCCGAACTCCCCGACGGCGAGGATCCGTCCGTGGTGATCACGTGGCTGATCGTGGCGTCGACGCTGCTCCGNACGGTCGTCGAGCCGGGCGAGGACTGGATCGCCCTCGTGCACGAACCCGACGCCTGAGCGTCGCCCCTTGGGGTCAGCGGGTCGAATTCTGGGGGATCGTGCCGATCAGGCGCCCGAGGGCGTCGGCCTGGCGGCGGGTCAAGGGCTGGCGACCGGGTCCAGTCACCAGCGAGAAGCCATCACCGGAACGGTTGACGATGCGTTCGTTCATGATCGATGTCCTTTGTCGAACGAAGCGCCGTTGCTCCGCTCACTCACTCCATCGATCCTCAAGTCTGGTTGCTCGCAAGAGGCCAGCCGTGGATCCCCACGNAGGAGCTCAGGTTGCGCGGATGCGAATCTCGACCTCGAGGTCGATGGTGCGGTCGCCAAAACCGTCGGATGCCCGAAGGCGGGTGGTGTCCCCGGCGGCTTCGTCGAGGAGGACGCCGGCGGCGCCGACCCATGCATGCACGGCGCCATCGGCCTCCCACACGTTCCAGAGGGTGAGACGACCGGCCCGAGCGACGATCTCGACCTCCTCGGGGGCCGAGTGGTTCCAGAGCACCATGCGGGTGTTGGTCGTATCACCGACCATGAGCGGCTGGTCGGCGTCGAGAGCGAGCCCCTGCGGTCGTTCGTCGGATGCGTGGATCCGCCGCACCGTGACGATGCTGTCGACGTTGAGATCGACGGTCACCGCAGCATGGACGGTGTCGCCGTCGTCGTCGACCACGTCGGTGTGTTCGTCGATCCAGCGTTCGGCGGCAGTCATGCAGAGTCCGCTTTGGTATCGGCGGTGTCGGGGGTGGCCGCAAACGGATCAAGGAGCTCGCCCTTCCATCCGGGCCGAGCGGTGCGAAGGTCGACCACGGCGGTCTCGACCTTGCCGGTCAACGGATTGTGACGTTGGGGCGGTCGGCCGGCTCGCATCCGCCCCTGATTGGTCGGACCCCACATGGGATCACCGGCGTGGTTCTTCCAGACACGAGTGCGAAGGGTCGCCGCCGTCGGTGGCTTGCCGCTGCGGCTNAGCATCAAGGGGTTGGCGCCGACACTCCAGCGCCCACGCGGCATCGTCGCCTCCACGACAAAGGGCATGTCGGGGTCGAAGGTGCCGAGCAGCGGTTCGACCCCGGATTCGCTGAACGTGCCGAGCCGGACCGGTTCACGGAGCGAAGCCGACGGCCGGCGTGGGTCGGGTCGGACAAGTTGGTTGTCGGCGTCGATCGCCACCGTCTCGTGGGCTGTGGTCCAGGTGACTCGGAGGCTCGACGTGCCGTAGGCATCGCGCAGGGTGGAGCGGACGGCAGCGTCGTCCTCGGCTCGCTGCCGGCGACGGGCCTCGAGGCGCTCGGCTCGGGTGCCGTGGTGCTGATCGCCCTTGGGGACGAACCGGCCTCGGCTCGTATTGCCGAGCCAGTCGAGCATGATCCAGATGGCGCCTGCGATGACCCAGACAGTGATAAAGGAAAAAACGACCCGGTCGCCGGAGAGGATCTCATCG
>FUFK010050003.1_pt1 | contig 32837 bp, 28 predicted proteins | sample 1021851 | NCBI WGS metagenome assembly FUFK01 (sample SAMEA51879418, study PRJEB19060) | metagenome | reverse complement strand
CCAATCGCCATAAGGTTTGCTTCCGTTCCAGAGTTTGTAAAACGAATAAGTTCTAACGCTGGGAACCGACCGACTAACTCTCTAGCAAGACGAGCTTCCATTAAATTTGGTCCTCCAAGAACTATTCCATCTATTACAGCAGTTTCTATAGCTCCCTGAATAATCGGACTATTATGACCATAGATCCCAGCAGTGTATTCTCCCAAAAAATCAACTAGTTTATGACCATCTGCATCATGAAGATATGCACCCTCGCCTTTTGCAAATGTCAATGGATATGGCGCGTAATGAAGAACGCTCCGTGTATTACCACCTGGCATCACATCGCACGCTTTTTCATACAAAGTTGCACTTTTTGGATTGCGAGCCCTGAAATCTTCTTCTGCCTCTANGTATGAATGTTCTAGGTCTGCATTTGCTAAAACTGTACCCACAGCGCACCCTCCAAATCTAAATCACTTCTGGATCAATTTTTTTGTGATTTCGGTAGCATACAACTTTATAATTAAAAAAAAAGCGTTAATGCCAGGTAGATCTCACGGTAGAGCTAGAGGAAACTAGTTATGAAAAAGGTCGTACCTACTTCCAGTCTGGTTGCTCTTATTGTAAACGAATAGTGAAACACAGGAACTAAGAGAAGCTAATTGCAAAATTTTAAAGCTAACCCGAACAAATGCTTATTAAGGATATTGAAAAATGATACCGCGCTACTCTCGGCCAGAAATGACGAAAATTTGGGAACCAGAAAACAAATTTCGCATATGGTTTGAAATAGAGGCTCACGCTTGTGACGCCCAAGCCAACCTTGGAACAATCCCAGAAGCTGCAGCGAAGCGTGTTTGGGAGCGCGGAAAGTTTGATGTAGAAAGGATCGACGAGATTGAGGCAGAGGTAAAACACGATGTAATAGCGTTTTTAACAAACCTCGCAGAATATGTTGGACCGGAAGCAAGATTTGTTCATCAAGGCATGACATCGTCAGACGTACTGGATACCTGTTTATCAGTTCAACTCTGTCAAGCGGCTGATATTATTGCTAACGATCTTGATCAATTACTCGAAGCTCTCAAGAAACAGGCTCTGAAGCACAAATTCACACCCACGGTTGGACGCAGTCATGCCATACACGCCGAACCCACCACATTTGGTTTNAAGTTAGCTGGTTATTTTGCGGAGTTTCAANGAAATAAAGAACGTTTGATATTAGCGAGAAAAGAAATCGCTACATGCGCTATTTCAGGGCCCGTGGGTACATTTGCCAGCATAGAGCCAGAGGTGGAAAGACATGTTGCCGAAAAGCTTGGCCTTAAAATTGAGCCCGTTTCGACACAAATTATACCTCGAGACCGGCACGCAATGTTTTTCTCGATATTAGGTGTAATTGCAAGTTCACTAGAGAGACTAGCTGTGGAAATCCGGCATCTCCAAAGAACCGAAGTGCGCGAAGCCGAGGAATTTTTCTCATCAGGACAAAAAGGCTCTTCCTCCATGCCGCATAAACGAAACCCAGTGCTAACTGAAAATATAACCGGGCTAGCCCGGTTGATAAGAAGTCACGTGGTTCCTTCANTGGAAAATGTCGCACTTTGGCACGAACGAGATATTTCTCATTCATCAGTAGAGAGAGTGATTGCACCCGATGCAACGATAGCCCTTGATTTTTCATTGGCAAGAATGACTGGGGTCATCGAGAAACTAGTAGTTTACCCTGATCAGATGCAAAAAAATCTTGATAAGCTTGGGGGACTAATCAATTCACAACGTATTCTTCTAGAACTAACACAAAAAGGTATGAGCAGGGAAGACTCCTATGAAGCAGTTCAACGAAATGCTATGCCTGTGTGGTTGGAAGGCAAAGATTTCAAAGCCTTGTTAAAAAATGATACAAAAATTAGAGAATTTTTAAACGAAAATGAAATCGAAGAGTTATTCAATCCTGATTTTCATTTTAAACATGTCGAGACAATATTTGAGCGTGTATTTGGTTGAAATCTAGCCTAGTTTAGCCAGAATGATTCTACATTACGTAGTACAAAATGTAATGCTGTTTCGAAGTGAAATACAGGATAGGGTTATGTTGGTGTCAAAACACAAAACCTCTAAACCATTTTCCATCCCGCGCAACAAAGTCTCATGATATAGTGGATCAATGTCCCGAGCGATTTTAAAATCCTTGCAGTCCATTCGCTGTATAAGGAAAATCAAAACACTTTTGTCACCTATTTTTATNCGATCGGTTAAATCTTCAATATGTCTGGAGCCACGCGCGGTGACGGAGTCGGGAAATTCTGCAATGCCATTACTTTTTCTATTATCTCGCCTCAAATGCACATTTTTTACTTCCACCCAACAACGACCCAGTTTTTCGTCCTCTAATAGAATATCCACGCGTGATCTTTCAGCGTAGTTTACTTCTGTGCGGAGACTACCATATCCCTCTAATTGAGCGATTTTATGCGCTTCTATTGCTTCACGGACAATCTTATTCGGATGATGAGTATTCACGCCTACAAGCCCACCATCCGCTTCTATTAGTTCGAGCGTGAATGGTAATTTCCTATTTGGGTTCGGTGAGCGCGACACCCAAACGCGTGACCCTGGGTTACTCAATCCGGTCATCCGTCCCGGATTAGGACAGTGAGCAGTGATATTTTCGCCACTTTCCAAACGTATATCCGCAAGGAATCTTTTATACCGTTTAATCAAGGCTCCACAATAAAGTGGTTTGGGTAGTTGCATCCTCGTCNACAATACGTAATTGTTATTTCAGCATAAACTAATCTTTATAAGTTATTCTTCATGAACACCAGTATTTCTGAAATAAAAACAGTTACAGCAGCCTTTGTTATTATTGGTAATGAAATTCTTTCTGGCCGAACAAAAGATGTAAACCTGTCTTACTTGGCTACAGCACTTGTGCAAGTAGGTATTCGCTTGGATGAAGTCCGGGTTATACGGGACGACCAATCAACTATTGCGAATACGGTGAAAACACTTCGGTCAGAATATGATTACGTATTTACTTCTGGGGGTATTGGACCAACGCACGATGACATAACATGTGATTCTATCGCGCTTTCGTTCGAACTAGACGTACACCACCACCCGGAAGCGTTAAAACGTATGAAAGCTCACGCAAAGAAACGTGGAGTCGAATTAAATGAAGCGCGCTTGAGAATGGCTCGAACACCCTTAGGGGCAAGTCTTATAAATAACCCTATTTCAGCAGCTCCTGGATTTACCATTGAAAATGTTCATGTAATGGCTGGTGTACCAAGTGTATTCCAAGCGATGGTAAACGAGCTCTTACCAACACTTCGGACAGGAACAAAAATTCATTCTAGAACTGTTATCTCGAACCTGGGGGAAGGAACAGTAGCAAACGGTTTGGAAAAAATTCAGAGCAAGTATCCAACTATTGATATCGGTAGNTATCCCTTCTTTAAGAACGGCATATATGGAACTTCTTTAGTTTTAAGGGGAGCACAAGTTAATGATCTAGAGGTAGCGGCTAAAGATATTTTTAATTTAATTAAAGAATGCGGTGGTCATCCCACCGATGGAGATGAAAATTAATGAATGTTCAATTAGATAGCAGAGCTACTGGAAGTGGAAAGATTGCAACCATCGTCTACGACCGTCAATCAAAACTAAATTCTTTGAATGGTGCTGGTATAAAAGAGTTAAAGGCGGCGTTTCAAAATGTGGCTAAGGATACAGAACTACGTGGTCTTATTTTCACTGGAGCAGGCCCAAAATCCTTCATTGGTGGTGCAGATATAAATGAGCTTAAAGAATTAAATGAGAAAACTTCGCGAGAGTTTATTACCTCGTTACATGAGTTATTCATTCTGATACGCAATATGGAAGTTCCTACAATCGCAAGAGTAAATGGCTACAGTCTTGGCGCCGGGATGGAGTTAGCAGCTGCCTGCGATATAAGAATAGCGTCTTCGACAGCTATCTTTGGAATGCCGGAGGTAAAAGTTGGGGTCCCTTCGGTGATCGAGGCAGCACTGTTACCCAGGCTTGTTGGATGGGGTCGCGCCAATTATTTAGTTCTTACTGGTGAAAATATAGATGCAAATACAGCTTACGATTGGGGCTTCGTTGAAAAAGTCGTAGAAGGGAAAGATCTGGACGGAGAAATACAACAATTAACAGATATTATTGCAAACTGTGGACCTCTTGCTACCAGAAATCAAAAACGTTTGATTAACAGTTGGGAAAGGTTGCCGCTAGAAAAAGCTATTACAGCTGGAATAGATTCNTTCTCAACGGCTTTTTCTACTGAAGAGCCAAAACAAATGATGAAATNATTTTTTGATAGAAAAAAATCTCANAAGTGAACTATCCCACTTTCAAGGAAGAGGGATAGTAAACCGTTCGACCGCATCTGGGTCAAAACTGAAACTCATCCCCGGTCTATTTGGTATAATGATATCACCATCTACCAGCTCCATTTTTTCTTTGAAGAGTCCTGTAAACCAGGGCATGTGCTCAGCATAATTCACATTCGACACGGCAGCGCACAACTGCAAGCTATGTTCTGTGAAAATATGAGGGCTTACTGGAATATCTTGAGCAGCTGCCATATGAGCTACCTTCAACCATTCAGAGACACCGCCCACACGCTCCAAATCGGGCATTAAAATATCTGCGGACTTTCTCTCTAACATATCGTGAAAACCATAACGCGTATATTCTGTTTCTCCACTTGCTATGGGCGTATCTAACGCATTGGCAACAACTGCTGAACCGGCCAGGTCATAAGCTTGCACAGGCTCTTCAAACCAAGCGAGATTATATTTCTCTAACTGCCGTCCTAATCTGATGGCCTTGGTTACGTTCAATCCTTGATTNGCATCTACCATCAAAATGATATCGNTACCGATAGTCTCTCTTACCGCCGCAACACGTTCAACATCCTCACCAATGTCTGGCAATCCAACCCGCATTTTCATTGCTTTAAACCCTTGCGACAAAAAACTTTTTGCTTCAGCTTGAAGTTCACTGATACTCATCGATGTCCACAACCCGCCACTGGCATATGCCGGTATTTTATCTCTCTTACGCCCTAGCAAGTCACCGAGGGATACACCAAGAGCCTTCCCCTTTATATCCCAGCATGCCCAGTCGATGGCAGCTATTCCAAAAATTGTAACGCCTTTATGACCTAGGAAATTAATTTCGTTCCACATTTCGTCAAAGCGTGCCGCAACATCAAGGGGATTTCTATGTTTCACCACTGGCTCTAGTGATCTCACCATCTCCATTAGCACTGGCAATTTGTGTTTCCCAATTACCCATAGATAGCTCTCGCCTGTTATTCCTTCATCCGTATCTATCCAGACTANTAGAGCAGCCACACTCGTTATACGATGTATTGATGTCCCAAGCGGTTTATCAAAGGGAATTTCTATAGGCTGCGTNCGAATTTGCGTTATTTTCATTTAAATGTTTCTTTCACATTTTTTTCTGAAAGTCTTCCCGTTTAATTTTTAAACGATGGTAGTGCTCGTAAAAGAAGAGATCCAAAACCTACCATTTGAGGGCTCGTCTGGCGATAGGTGCTTATAGCTGAGAGGATATTCTTTTTTTGGCAGCTGTCTACTGGTAAGACTCGATTGGAAGTCTCAATATGTTCCATAATCTCCTCCGANGAGTCAAAAATTTTATCGGCTATTATTTCGCATCGCCTTAAAATTTTTTCATTCTTCANTTTTGGNCCTAATTGCTCTGCCACATAGCGTAAAAACGTTGGCCAGCGAGCCAAAATAAGATAAATTCCCGGAACAAATTTTTCGCCTGCTAGTACTGTCTCAAAGCAATTTAATAAATTTTTTTGTTCGTGTGAAAGTTCTGCCCACGACAACATGGATGGCATTTCCAGTAAAGGCTCTGGAAGAGTATAAGTCTGGGCAATTTTTTCACTTTTTTGAACTAATTTTTTCTGGGTCATTAGTTTCTGAAGACAGCCAGAGACAACAAGATTAATGGGACTTACCCGGACAAACGTTTCGCAAACATTCTTAATAACCGTTACCTGTTCATAATTTATTCCAAGGTTAATCAGATCTCGTTCAGTTAAACCTTTGATTGGCTCTAATTTTGAGATATCAACCTGGCTCCAACCAGTTACCTGGATACGACCACTTTTCAAATGAGGACCCAATAGTTTCCACATCCATTCAAGTAAGCCAGGATAAGTTGCGAGATGCCGAAAGAGTGAAGAAACATAGGGTGCTCTATAACAGTCTCTTATCTCATTATAAATCATAGCCACAGATCCAACCGCATCACCTTCTAGGATTTCCCGCATTCGTGACACTTGAAAGCTCCTTCAATAATGTTTATCCATTGGCTATTCAGCAAATCTGTTCTTAAACTACCAAAATCTCTATAGCGAGCGAAAGGTATTTCCTATGCCAAAAAGGCAGTTTAAACTTATGGGAATAGATCATGTCGTTCTTCGAGTTCGACGCCTCAATCCAATGCTTGAATTCTACCAAGATGTGCTTGGCTGCAAGCTCNTCCGCAGCAATGAAAAACTTGGCCTTTATCATTTATCTGCAGGCGCTTCCATGATCGACTTAATACCCGTTGACATGGAATTAGGACGAAAGGGCGGAACGCCACCAGGTTTGGAAGGTCATAATGTTGACCACATTGCTTTGAAGATTCACCCGTTTGATGAGAACAAAATTAGGGACTATTTATTCTCGAAAGGTGTTAAGGTAAGTGATATCGGGACACGATTTGGTGCAGAAGGTAGTGGTCCCTCTGTTTACGTTGAAGACCCTGAAGGGAATTCAATAGAACTAAAGGGCGTTGAGAGGCCCTAACGTCTAGCGGCTTAAATCCCTGCTATTCGGCAGCAGTCCTACTCAATTCAGGATTATTAAACCGCTCCAAAAGCTGTCTTTCTTTTGATTTAACCATTTCTACAGCTTTTTCTTTTACGTGACCNTAACCTCTTATTTGCTCAGGTAGTGATAAAAGTTCAATTGCTGTTTGCTGGTTTTCATTGTTAAGATTTCTTAAAATCATATCAACAAGACCGAAATATTGCTCTATCAGCTTTCTTTCCATTTTCCTTTCTTCCGTCTTTCCAAATATATCGAAAGCGGTGCCCCTCAATACTTTCAATTTAGCCAATAATNTGAAAGCGTTCATCATCCATGGTCCGAAGGTTCTCTTTTTCAACTGACCCGTTATAGGATCCTTTTTCGATATTAATGGCGGCGCCAAATTAAATTCTATTTTATAATCACCTTCAAACTGCTGTTTAATTTCTTTTATAAATGTGCCGTCAGAGAAAAGCCGGGCTACCTCATACTCATCTTTATAAGCCATAAGCTTGAAGGCGTTTTTTGCAACTGCGAGAACTACCCCNTTCNCGGTGGGCGTTCTTTTTCTTTCCACTTCTTGAACCCGTTTCAGTAGGGCTGCATATCGATCCGCATATGCCTTGTCCTGATATTCTATTAAAAATTTCGCTCTCTTCTCTATCAGGACTTCAATTGAAACTTCATCATAGGATCGGAACGGCTCTTCTTTTGGCTGAATTAACTTCTCTACGGCTGCCAGGTCGTGAGCCGCTCTCCGCCCCCAAAGCAAAGCCTGTTTGTTAAATTCAANCGCCACGCCATTTATCTCAATAGCCTCTTCTACCGAACTGGTTGATAGAGGAATGTGACCTTTCTGAATCGCGTAACCAAGCATGAATAAGTTACTTGCAATGCTGTCACCTAGAAGTTGAGTTGCAATTTGTGTGGCGTTTATGAAATGGGCTGAGTTTTCTCCTGTGGTCCGTTTTATAGTTTCCTTAAAGACTTCGCCAGGGAATGGTAAGTCTGGATTTGAGGTAAATGCACCTGTCATTGTCTCTTGAGTATTAACGATGGCCGTTGTCTCTTCTCGAGAAACCTTTGCTAACCCTTGCTCACTTGCTGCGGTCACCATATCGCAGGCCAACATCAGATTTGCGCTGTGATCGGCTATTCTAACGGCATGGAGGTCCTCAGGCTTCTCTGATATGCGGATGTGACTAATTACGGCCCCACCTTTTTGTGCCAGCCCAGTCATATCAAGCACCGACACGCCCTTCTTCTCTATGTGAGCAGCCATCCCAATCAACGCACCAATCGTCACCACCCCTGTACCACCTATTCCGGTAACCAATACTCCATAGGGTTTATCCAGCCTTGGTTGCTCAGGGTCTGGCAATAATTCAAAAAGGTCAGGCGGAAGGTTTTCAGCCGTTTTATTTTTTTTGACATTACCGCCAATAACGTTAACAAAACTTGGGCAAAAGCCTTTGACGCATGAATAGTCTTTGTTACAAGCCGATTGATCTATAAACCGTTTGCGTCCAAATTCCGTTTCGAGCGGCGAAACTGAAACACAGTTTGATGCCACGCCACAGTCGCCACAACCTTCGCATACCATATCGTTTATGAATATCCGCTTTGGGGGATCTATCATTGTGCCACGCTTTCGGCGGCGGCGCTTTTCTGCAGCACATGTTTGATCGAAGATTAGAACTGATAATCCCTCAACTTCGCGCAATTCTCTCTGCACAAGATCGAGATCATCCCTGTGGTGTATACTGGACGAANAAGGCCATTTTGTACCACGAGGGTATTTGTCGGGCTCGTCCGTGACTATTCTTACTTCCCTTGCCCCTTCGGCGGCGACCTGTGCAGCAATCTGAGGCACTGTAAAGCCCCCATCTGCTGGCTGGCCGCCAGTCATAGCTACGGCGTCGTTGTACAAGATTTTATAAGTTATATTTACGCCTGATGCGGCAGCCGCCCTAATTGCTAACGCTCCGGAGTGCGTATANGTACCATCGCCAATATTAGCAAAAATATGCTCTGTTTGAGTAAATGGCGCCTGACCAATCCATGGAGTGCCCTCAGCTCCCATGTGTGTAAAGGTCGACGTGTTTCTGTCCATCCAGACTGACATAAAATGACACCCAATGCCAGCCGTCGCACGGCTTCCATCGGGAACCTTTGTCGATGTNTTATGCGGACATCCTGAACAGAAGAAAGGCGTTCGCGCAAAGTCTGTTTCAGGTTTGATAAGTCCATTCTCCTTATCCTGCATAAATTTTAACTTTTCTCGAATGGCCGTGTCGTCGCTAAATTGTAAAATCCGCGATGCTATTACTTTTGCAATCAGTGATGGGCTTAATTCACCGGCAGCAGGCTGTAAGAATTGACCTTTGTCATCGTATTTCCCCACTACGTTTGGGCGGTTTTTTGGAGCATGATTGTAAAGATGCTCTTTTAGCTGACTTTCAATAATTGGCCGTTTCTCTTCGATAACCAGAATTTCTTTGAGACCTTGCGAGAACTCGTCAATGCCCTGCGGTTCCAAAGGCCAAGGCATCCCAACTTTGTATAACCGCAAGCCTATTTTATCGGCTTTTGCTTCATTTATTCCCAAGTCCTCTAGGGCTTGTCTTACATCTAGATACGATTTACCAGTTGTGACAACGCCCAGTTTTGGATTTCGTGAGTTTATGATCGTTTTATCGATCTTGTTTTGTCTGGCAAATGCTCGTACTGCGTTAAGTTTGTATTGATGTAACCNATGCTCTTGCTCTATCCAATCATCTGGCCATCTAATGCTAAGTCCACCTTCAGGCATGTCAAACTTTGGGAGTGAAATCTTTACTCTATCAGGAGAAACGTCGATTGAAGCTGAACTATCCATATTTTCGGCTGTCGTTTTAAACGCCACCCAACAACCTGAAAAACGAGACATAGCAAACCCAAGAATACCATAATCAACTATGTCCTGTAGGCCTGCTGGATTGAGTACGGGAATGCTAGCATCCATGAATGCATATTCGCTTTGGTGGGGAACCGTTGATGATTTAGCTGCATGGTCATCACCCGCTATGAGCAGGACGCCGCCGTGCTTTGCCGGGCCTGACATATTGCCATGTTTAAAGACATCACCGCATCTATCAACGCCTGGCCCCTTGCCATACCAGATGGCGAAGACACCGTCATACTTTCCACCTTCGTGCAAATTAGTCTGCTGGCTTCCCCATATAGCGGATGCTGCCAGGTCTTCNTTTAGTCCCGGTTGAAAGCGTATATGATTTTGTTCTAGAAATTTTTTAGCCCGCCACAGTTGTTGATCAAACCCGCCTACTGGTGACCCGCGGTATCCCGATATAAAACCAGCAGTATTCAACCCCTCTAATACGTCGCGCTGTCGCTGAACCATAGGTATCCTGGCAAGAGCCTGGACACCGGTTACAAAAATTCTTCCACTCTCTATAGAATATTTATCGTCAAGCGACACATTAGAGTTAGTCACAGTACTTCCTTTTTGACTTTATTAACTAAAAGAATGTAGAGCTTATTCCTTTTAAAGTAGGCGTGATTTCAGTTTAAATCAAGTAACGAAAGCTAGTAACAATGGGGCATCAAAGCTAAATTGGGGATAGCCGAAAATTCACTCATGCAGTAGTGTCTACTTAGGTATCCGCTATAGAGAAAAAATCCAACCCAAGTACTGATTGCCCTAACTGGAGTTATTGTATGTCGACACTCGTTACCGGCGTTGCAGGTTTCATCGGAATGCATACTGCGAAGTCGTTACTAAGCAAAGGACATCGTGTTGTCGGAATCGATAACTTAAACCATTATTATGATCCGCGCTTGAAAAAGGCCCGACTGACACAACTCGAAAGTTTTGATGAGTTCAGTTTTTTGAAAACCGATTTTGCGACCCAATCATTTGTTGAAGAATTCACCGAGACGCACCCACAGATAGATCAAGTCATACATCTGGGTGCGCAAGCTGGCGTTCGAAATTCTATAGATAAACCTCAAGACTACATGAAGTCTAATCTTGCCGGCCAATTAAATATCCTTGAATATTGTCGAAACTTGATTGAAAAAAATAACAATTTTAAAAAGCTAATTTATGCTAGTTCCTCCTCAGTCTACGGAGCGAATGCCAAAATCCCATTTTCGACAAATGACAGGAGTGATCATCCAGTCTCTTTTTATGGAGCAACAAAAAAGGCCTGCGAAGTGATGACGCACTCTTACGCCAGCCTCTACAAAATACCTTCAATTGGCCTACGCTTTTTTACTGTTTATGGACCTTGGGGTCGACCCGATATGTCACCTTACTTGTTCACAAAAAGTATATTAGACGGTGAAGAAATAAACGTATTTAATAATGGCAATATGAGAAGAGACTTCACTTATATAGATGATATAGTNGACGGTGTTATTGCAGCTCTGNATAAAAATTTAAGTGATTGCGCTAATATTGCGCCGCACAAGATATTTAACTTAGGCAACAACAAACCAATAAAGTTAATGGATTATATTCGAATCATAGAGAAGGCATGTTCCAAAAAAGCCAATTTAAAACTATTGCCTATGCAACCCGGTGACGTGCTTGAAACTTTCGCAGATATAGAACACAGCACGGAGGAGCTCGGTTTTTCCCCAAAGACCAACTTGGATGAGGGAATACCGCGCTTTGTCGAATGGTTCCGGGAATATCATAAATGATCAATTCCTTACTTAGGTGAGAGATTTCAATTTTCCCAGTTCAAACCAACAATTTCTATTGATCGCTTAAGCTGAATATCATTGAAGTTATTCAGGTTCTTTTAGGCATATTAACATCGATACTTCATATTATTAAGAGCGCCTATAGAGACGCTCTAGCTTCTCACTGTAATTTTCCAAAATTTTATGTCTTTTGATTTTTAATGTTGGCGTCATGAGACCATTTTCTGTTGTGAACGGTTCCTCGGCAACGATAACATGTCGTACTTTTTCTATCTGAGACAACCGCGAATTAATTCGGGTCATGACACTTTGAATAACGCTGTTAAACTCGGCGTTTTCTGATAACTCGCCTAATGTAAACGTTTCTTTTCGACCTTCACACCACTCTTTTACAAACTCCTCCGATGGAACTACAACCCCCACCAAATATGGTTTCTTGTCTCCATATACCATAGCTTGCAAAAATTCGGGTTCAACAGTGATCGCTCCTTCAACCCGTGCCGGGGCAATATTGTCACCGCCAGATATAACGATTATGTCTTTNTTTCTGTCCGTAATACGAAGAGAACCGTCTTCCTCCAAAACACCTACATCGCCAGTATGCAGCCATCCGTCCTTTACCGCAGCTTTAGTTGCTATTGGGTCCTTCCAATAGCCTTTCATCACCAATTCTCCTCGAACCAGTATTTCTCCGTCTTCAGCAATTTTGATTTCAACATCTTTGAGAGCAGGTCCAACGGTCTCAATTCGAATATTACCGGGTCTATTGCAACTTATTATGGGGGACGCTTCTGTCTGTCCATAACCTTGTAAGATATTAACACCCAGCGATAAAAAGAAGTTTCCTATATCTGGGTTTAATGCTGCCCCGCCGGAGACAAAGGCTTTTAACCTGCCNCCAAAGCGCAGTGAGACCTTGTTTCGAACAGNATGNTCAACCAGCATATTCGATAGCTTTTCGGTTAAACTAAGCGGCTTTTTTTCCACTCTGTCTTTACGCCCCAGTTTTAACGTTAAGTCGAATAGATATTTCTTTAGGCCTCCAGACTGCTGAACGCCACGTTGTATACGATCATGCAAAGCCTCATAAAGCCTTGGGACAGCAGTCATTATAGTTGGCTTTGCTTCCTGAAGATTTTGCGCAACTTTATCNGGACCCTCCGCATAATAAATCTGCGCGCCTATTGAGATAGGAAAGTAAAGACCACAGGTATGCTCATATGAGTGGGATAGCGGTAAAAGCGATAGAAATATTTCATCCCCAAGACCAAATTCTGTCAACAGATCGTAGGCTGACGAGCAATTAGCTAGTATCGAGCCGTGGGTCAGCATAACACCCTTTGGATTACCACCTGTTCCAGACGTATAAATAAAACAAGCTATATCATTTCGCTTTAAATTGACCGCTTCCTTTAACACATCCGTCGATAGCTTGTCTCTGGGAGCTAAGAGTGAGGACCAATCGAGATGTTTTAAACTAGGGTCAACATCAGAGGATAATTCTTCAATGGAAATAATTGTTTTGCAACTAGCCGATTTACTCATTGCATTCATCAAACGCACAGCAAGTTTATCGCCCGAAACTATTGCGATCTTTGCTTCTGAATGGTCAAGAATATACAGATGGTCGTCGGTTGTGTTTGTTGTATAGGCGGGTACAGTAATTCCGCCAAGTGAGATAATTGCTAGGTCTGCGATTACCCATTCTGGCCGGTTTTCAGAAACAACAACAACCCTATCTCCCTTTTCTACTCCTAGCTGGTGTAAACTATCTGCTAGCAATTGGACCTTATTCTTTGTCTCAGAATATGAACCCGATATGTATTTTCCGTTCCTTTTAGCCCATAAAAAGGGTTTCTGGGGAAAATGTTCCGCGGAGTCAAAAAACATTGTTGCTAGATTGTTAAGTGCCTTGTAATTCATAGCAAGCCCCCAATATCACTTAGTACGGGTCAACAAGACCAGGTATCGCCACTAATAGCATTCGACGTAGCACGCACTCAATATTAAAACATAATGGAATTAGCCATGGAACATTCCGAAATATCAATTTCAAAGGATTTACCGGTATGGGACCTTAGTTCTTTATATCCGGGCATGCGATCAAGTGAACTAAAGCAGGACTTGGAAAAAGTTGCCGAGAAGGCAACTTCGTTTGAAATTAAATATAAAGACAACGTTTCTCAGCTCACCGGACCGCAACTCGCGCACAGCATTATAGAATATGAAAAAATCGAGGAAACATTAGGACGGTTAATGTCCTTTGCTCAACTGATTTATGCAGGCGACATGTTGGATAGTGAGATTTCGAACTTTCATCAATCGATACACGAAAAGGTAACAGAGATAAGTAGCCACCTTTTATTTTTCAATCTTGAGCTAAATTCTCTTTCGGACGCCGAACTAAAAGACAAGTTAAAATCACCTGAACTTAATCATTACTATCCATGGATCAGAGATCTACGAGTTTTCCAGCCTCACCAACTTGACGACAAACTTGAAAAGCTTTTTCTCGAGAAGAACATAAGCGGCCGCGCCGCCTGGACGCGACTTTTTGATGAAAAAATTGCTGAGCTAAGATTTTCGATTGGTGATACCAAATTAAACATGGCAGAAGCACTCGACAAACTATCTGATAAGCGCGCTAACATCCGAAAAGTCGCAGCCGCGGAAATATCTAAAGTTTTAAATGATAACGTCAGATTATTCTCGCTCATTACGAATACATTAGCCAAAGATAAAGCCATTGAAGATAATTGGCGAAGTTACAATAGCCCAGTATCTGCCCGGAATCGAGTTAACCATGTTGAAGATGACGTCGTAGACGCCTTAGTCGAAACCGTTACATCAAATTATAAAACACTCTCGCATCGCTATTACAAGCTTAAGGCGAAATGGATGGGAGTTGAAAAATTGAATTACTGGGACAGAAACGCACCACTTCCAGAAAATGACGATACAATTATAGATTGGTCTGAAGCTAAGGAAATAGTGCTAGACGCCTATAAGGGCTTCTCACCTGCATTAGCAAATATCGGCCAGCAGTTTTTTGATAGGCACTGGATAGACGCTCCCACGAGGCCCGGGAAAGCCTCTGGTGCATTTTCTCATCCAACCGTCCCCAGCTCAAATCCTTTCATTTTACTAAACTATCAGGGGAAGCTTCGAGACGTAATGACACTTGCACACGAACTTGGACATGGAGTGCATCAAGTTCTAGCTTCTCGACAAGGGTGCCTGATGGCGGACACCCCCCTTACTTTGGCCGAAACTGCGTCAGTTTTTGGAGAGATGCTAACGTTTCAATCCCTGCTGGAAAGAAATAAGAATGATCATACGAAACGCAAAATTATGATCGCGTCAAAAGTAGAAGATATGTTGAACACGGTCGTAAGGCAGGTCGCTTTTCATGAATTTGAGAGCAGCGTCCATGCTAAAAGACGTTCTGGCGAATTATCCCCAGAAGAGATCGGGAATATCTGGATGAATATACAGGAAAAAAGTTTAGGGCCAGCGATAAAGTTGAATGACGACTACAGGGTTTTTTGGACGTATATACCGCACTTTATTCACTCCCCTTTCTACGTTTACGCCTATGCGTTTGGCGATTGCTTAGTAAATTCTTTGTACGCTGTTTTTAAAGAGCACAGTNCAGAATTNNCTGAAAAATATATCGACATGCTTAAAGCCGGCGGTACTTTAAGGCATAAGGAGTTACTTGCACCATTTGATCTAGATGCCTCCGATCCAAATTTCTGGAGAAAAGGATTATCATTAATTGAAAGCCTCATAGATGAGTTGGATCAAGATTAGTTAAACTAGCAGCTGCCGATTTTCGATATTTTAACTCCCCTATTGTGAAAAAAAGTGTAGGATTTCAATTTTAATTGTAAAACTAACAAATATTAAAAAATAACGATAAGTGCTACCGAATTATTTAACAGGGATTTGTAGTTGTACGTCGTAATATTCGAAGTAGAGCCGCATGAAAGCGGTAAAGAAAGATATCTAGACCTAGCCGCGCAACTCAGACAAGAATTGTCAAAAGTTGATGGTTTTATTTCAATAGAGCGTTTCCAAAGTCTAAACAATCCCCAAAAAATATTATCACTGTCGACTTGGAGAGATGAAGAATCAATAAAAGTTTGGAGAGACCAACTCGAGCACCAATCCACACAAAAAGAGGGAAGAGAACATCTTTTTGCGGGCTATCGGATTAGAGTAGCTCAAATTGTTCGAGATTATTGCCTAGAAACTTCACCATGGCAAAAATAGAGAGAGGCAACTTTTATACTTTCCATCCCACAAAATTAACCTATTTTAAACATCATGGAACAGGAAGATAAAAATTCGTTTTCGGGGCGTCTTAGACGTTACGCAAAAGTAACAGGCGCCGTTGGCGGTCTTGCAGCGCGCGCAGCCGGCCAGAGGTATCTGGGTCTAGACTTGGGCAAGCAGCAAATGCCTTCTGAATTAAAATCGGCACTAGGCAACCTAAAAGGCCCAGTAATGAAAGTCGCGCAAATTTTAGCCACTATTCCTGACGCACTACCAGAGGAGTACGTCAAAGAACTGCAACAACTGCAGTCCAATGCTCCAAGCATGGGCCGACTATTTGTAAAGCGGCGAATGACTGGCGAATTGGGCAGTGATTGGAAAAGTCGATTTTCGTATTTTGACGAAAACTCAGTTGCGGCAGCATCACTTGGCCAAGTTCATAGAGCCAATAGCTTGGATGGGAGTGAGCTTGCATGTAAATTACAATACCCTGATATGAGCTCGGCGGTTGAAGCAGATTTGCGACAGTTGAGAATAGCAATGTCACTTTATGAGCGCTACGATAGCGCGATAAAAGCATCAGAAATCTANAAAGAACTGTCCGCTAGAATTCGCGAGGAACTCGACTACCTACGCGAAGGACGTAATATGACCTTGTACAAGATGATGCTGGAAAATGAACCGAACGTTAATGTTCCAGACTTTTACGAAGATCTCTCCACCGAACGGCTGATCACAATGAGCTGGCTAAAGGGGTCATCTCTCTTGAACTATATAGCGACAAACGAAAATCAAGAAGCCCGGAACCACGTCGCAATAAATATGTTTAGAGCTTGGTACATCCCGTTTTATTTGTATGGTATAATACACGGTGATCCCCACCTTGGTAATTATTCGATTACCGAAGAAGGGGATGTGAACCTCATGGACTTTGGATGTATTCGCGTCTTTCCTGCAAGTTTTGTCAAAGGGGTAATTGACCTTTACCATGGGTTAAGAGACGACAACGAAGAATTAGCGGTTGAAGCCTACAAGACCTGGGGCTTTGAAAACCTAGATATGGAAACTATAAATGTTTTAAATCAATGGGCCCGTTTCGTCTACGCACCTCTAATGGAAGACAAAATTAGGAGTATACAGGATACAAATAGTGGGGCTTATGGTCGGGAAGTTGTCCAGAAAGTGCATNGAGAGCTGCGCCGTTTAAATGGCGTAAAGCCACCTAGAGAGTTTGTGCTTATGGATAGGGCAGCGATCGGATTGGGCTCTGTTTTTTTACACTTAAAAGCCGAGGTAAACTGGTATAAAATTTTCCAAGATCTAATAAATGATTTCGACCCTAGTAAATTGGCCAATCGCCAAGAGGAAATTCTAACAGCGGCATCGGTACCCCAACCGGAATAAATTGCATCAAGCTCATAAAAAATAGCTGACGAACATTACATAACTAACCGCACTTTGAATGCCCGCACGTTGTACATACATCACATCCTTCCTGGCGAATTATCCCGAAGGAACCACAACTGGGACAAGACTTTCCTTTTTCCCTTTGAAAATCTAAGATATTTTCACCACGTTCAACCTTTTTACTACAGGATCCCTCGCTTGGTATAAAACCTGTTTCGATCATATGCTTTTCAATAACTTCTCCTATTGCCGCCAATAGCGAAGGGACATATCGACGCTCCATCCAAGCGCCTCCTCTAGGATCAAACACCGCTTTTAACTCCTCCACCACGAAAGAGATTTCGCCCCCTCGCCTAAAGACAGCACTTATCATTCTTGTAAGTGCTACTGTCCACGCAAAGTGTTCCATGTTTTTTGAGTTGATAAATATTTCAAACGGCCGTCGTTTACCATCTTGCATAATATCGTTCATAGTNATGTATATTGCATGATCACTTTCCGGCCATTTAATTTTGTAAGTTTTTCCATCTAGCTGCTCTGGTCTTTCTAAAGGGACAAGTGGTTTGTCATCGATACTTTCGCCGTCCTCCCTTTTTTCTTTCGGAAGTAATTCCTTATCACTCTTATGTTCATCTTTGTCTACAGACAACACAGAGCCCGTAATATCGTTTGGACGATAAGTGGTACAACCTTTACATCCTAAGTCATATGCAGATTTATAAACTGCCTTGAAAGTTTCGAATTCTATATTTTCTGGGCAATTTATAGTTTTAGAAATCGAACTATCAATATACTCCTGAACAGCTGCTTGCATCACTAAATGGTCGTTTGGTTGAAGCGTCTGTGCATCGACAAATGCTTGTGTTTTATTTTCACCTTTACCTTTTAATTCTTCNAATAGCGCAAGTGCATAGTCACTGACTGGCTCTATGAAAGTAGAACCATCAGATTGAAGAACTTTCCGATTATATTTAAACGCAAAAACTGGCTCTAAGCCGGACGAAACATTATTAGCTAACAGAGATATTGTTCCCGTTGGTGCAATTGACGTAAGCAAGGCATTTCTTATTCCATAGCTGTTTATGCCAGCCCTCAGGTCTTTAGGGAGTTTTTTTACATTGTGGTTTTCTATGAATTTTTCCTTAACAAACAATGGGAACGAACCTTTTTCCTTTGCCAAGTCTATAGAGCACCTATAAGCGCTATCCCTTAAAACTCTCAACCAATTTTTTGTCAAATTCACCGCNTCTTCCGAACCGTATCTGACTCCGCACATTATTAGTGCATCGGCTAAACCTGTTATCCCAAGCCCTATCCGACGTTTACTTACTGCTTCTTCTCTCTGCTGATCGATGGGGTATCTGGAAATATCGATAACATTATCCAACATTCTGACAGCTGTCCCCGTTAACTCCCTTAATGCCGTCAAGTCCATTGAGGCGCCTTTTTCAAATGGCTTATTGATCAATTTTGCAAGGTTTATCGAGCCCAGTAAACAGGCACCATATGCCGGCAAGGGTTGCTCTCCGCATGGGTTTGTAGCAGAAATTTTTTCACAATAAGCTAGGTTATTTTGCTTATTGATGCGATCGATAAAAATCACGCCAGGTTCAGCAAATTCATAAGTGGATTTCATAATTTTATTCCACAACTCAGTCGCCGCTACTGTCTTATATACTCTTCCCTCAAACTTCAAATCCCAGTTTTTTCCTCCGGAGACGGCTTCCATAAATTTGTCAGTTATCAGTACAGACAAGTTGAACATCCTCAGCCGGGACGGGTCTTTCTTCGCTTCCACGAAATCCTCTATGTCCGGATGATCACAACGCAANGTGGCCATCATCGCGCCNCGGCGGGACCCTGCACTCATTATAGTTCGGCACATCGAGTCCCAAACATCCATAAAAGAGAGCGGGCCGGAAGCGTCAGCACCTACTCCGACTACCGGCGCTCCTTTCGGTCTGAGAGTAGAAAAGTTATAACCGATGCCACCACCTTGTTGAAGAGTGAGNGCAGCTTCTTTAACTGCAGTAAATATTCCTGCCATATCATCGGGAATATCACCCATAACAAAGCAATTGAATAGCGTAACAGAACGCCCCGTTCCTGCTCCGGCAATTATTCTACCCGCTGGCAGAAATTTAAATTCTTTCAGCGCATCATAAAATTTTTGGTCCCATTTTTTAGGCTCTTTTTCAACTGAAGCGACAGTTTCCGCTATACGCCTCCATGTATCCTCAATACTTGAATCAATAGCGTTTCCATCTGCACCGAAGAATCTATATTTGCTNTTCCATATCCATTGGGAAATTTGTGAATTGAGTTCCATTGATCCAGACCAAAATGACTTTTTGCTTTCTCGCCGTTATTACGCCGAACAAATTTGTGTTAACACCGTGTGTTTCAAGATGAGTATTCGTAGTTGGTTACGGATAACAACAGTATGCACGCAGATTTGTCAAAATTAATTTGTGGAATTCCAAAAATAATAAAACAAATCTTTTAGAATGAACCAGCCAGCTCGACAGCCGAAATTCGCCATTGGAAACAGGATATTGAGTGATTTTTATATTAGGGTTTTGCGATTTAAACTCCAAGTACGCTCTCTGCATATGGTAGTTACTTGTCACAAGAATGATAGAACTCAAGCTATTATCGCGCACCCATTGAAGACTTTCCCTAGCATTTCCTCTCGTATCCTCAGCTGTATAGCCAAGCGTGATGCAACAATCAAAGAACTTGGTACTCTTAGGTAATTTGCCTCCATCCAGCAAATTCAAAATATCTGATCTGGTTACCTTTTCATTGACCCCAGACACAAATAATAAATCTGCTTTATCGTTTTCCAATAATGTGATCCCAACTTCTAATCTTCTTGAGCCACCAGTTAATACAATTATAGCATCACTTTTTACAATGTCGCCGGGGGTTTGAATTGGGATTGATCTCAAGAAATTCGCAAAGCCGATAACCCATAAAAATACTAAAAGCAAAAAAAGTGTCACCAATGAGCGTTGGATAACTTTAAAATTAAAGAAAGCGTTTTCCATTCATTCCCAAAATTATTANCTTTGCTTCCAAAGAAGGATTAATACCGAAACCCCAGCCACGATAATTCCCAATAGAGCGTAGGAAACAGGGACTAACATAAAGATTATCCAATCCAAAAGATTTATTTGCTTAAAAATATCTATCTCCACATCACCAAAAAAAGCAACTTTAANCAATCTATCTAATATAAAAAATGTTCCCATGGCCAAAGCCGTCCCACAAGCACTAGAAAAACCTAAAACCGTCAGCACATGCTTTTGAAAAGTTCTGGCTATAAAACCATTTTTAGCACCAATCAAATGCATCACTTGGATTGTTTCCCTGTTGATTGCCAGCCCTGAATGAACTGCAAAGATTACGGAAATCATAGCGGTAAACAGTGTAAGGCTGACTATTACGGAAAATAATTTTTTAGCTCCACTGAATGTCTTTGCGTCTGGTAAAAATAACTCTGCATGACTTTCTATAAATATCTCTGTCGATAAACTTTTAAGAGTAGTATTGAGGTCGGGCAAAATATCATTTCTACTTAATCTTATTTCGATTAATGCAGGCAGTAGAATATTTTTAAAAATATCTCTTTCTACAAATGGGTTAATTAATCTTTCAATGTCATTTTTTTCTAAAACTGTAACACTTTCAATACCAGGGAATGCGCGCAAAATTTTCAGTGTATCATCTAGGCGTGTAACACCAGCATCGTTAGCAATTCTTTCGGTAGGGTTTGGGACATGAATTGTAACCAGGTCTCGCGTAGCGCTTCTCCACTTATCAAAAGATAATGTTGATACAGCACTAAAAAGGACTGCTAGAAGCGCCAAATAAATCATAGAAGTCATTATCCAGCCTAAAAAGAAATTCGACCCGGCAAGCTTAAATATTCTCATAATATGACCTTTCCAATGCCCGCCTTTTCGGTATAAATATGAGTGGCCACAATATTTCCTCTGGATAAGAAACCCCTAATCACTGAATAAAAGTTTTCTATCTTCTATACGCAGGACTGGATAATCGAATTTTTGTATTAAGTTTTCATTATGGGTCGCAATCAGAATATTCGTTCCAGTTCGATGCAACTCTTTAAAGAGATATAATAATCGGTCCGCTATAGTGTCATCAACATTACCAGTTGGTTCATCCGCCAATAAAAGTACTGGCCGAGCTATAACAGCTCTCGCTATTGCTACTCGCTGTTGCTGTCCTCCAGATAAGGACGTAGGTAAATCATCTAAATGATCACCCAACCCCACCCATTCTAACAATTCCGGGACATGGCGTCGTATAATGGAACCTTTGGTGTCAAAAATCCTCAATGGTAGCGCTACATTCTCTCGAACAGTCAAGTTATTTATTAACCGGAAATCCTGAAAAACTATTCCCATCCTGCGCCTTATTTCTGGGATTTCTTTTTTTGTAATTGATGAAGTATCACGGCCAAATAAATTTATCTTTCCTTTTGACGGAAAAATCCCCAGGTAAATCGCTTTAAGCAGAGATGACTTTCCCGCCCCACTTTTGCCCGTCAAGAAGTGAAAATTACCTTCACCCAAGTCAAAACTTACATCGGTGAGAATGGCTTCTTTCCCCCGATATCTTATTTCGACATTTTCAAACCGAACCATATGAATAAAAATTCCTAACTATTCTTTTCTAATCTTTTCAAATAGAATATGAAGACAACCATCAAACGTAATGGGAAAAAGATAAGCGATTTTATGATCATTACCTACTATTTTTCTTTTGGAAAATTTTCAAATTATCATTTACCCAGGGGTAACAAAAACTGGTTCTAAATTGGCTTTCATCCAAGGACGATTTATTTAATGCGTATAGCCTGCCCTAATTGCTCAGCCCATTTCGATGTGCCCGACGATGCCATCCCAGAGGAAGGGAGAAAGCTTCGGTGTAGTCAGTGCCAGCACAAATGGCATCAATTACCAATAGCGGAGAACAACGAACTCGCCTTCGAAGATGAATCGGAAGAGTTACCTGATCCTCTAGAAACTGAAATTGAGCTTGCAGGNGATATTCCCATTCCATCTTCTGAAGAAATTAATGAAACTTCTCGAAAGAAGCGACTAAATCTACCATGGGTGCCAATAACAATTTTTGCGGTGCTTGTCCTTGCGATTTCAGCGGGTCTTAATTGGCGTGCTGAAGCCGTAAAACAATACCCTCCAATTGCAATTTTATATGATGCCGTAGGACTCCATGTTCCGGTTAAGGGAGAAAATCTTGTTTTAAAAAATATTGGTGCTTGGAGAAACAATGAACAATTTATGGAAATTTTGCTTGTCCAAGGAGAGATCTATAATCCGACAGAAATGGTGCAAGCAGTTCCAATAATTCAAGGGACAGAAATAGACGCAACAGGACGCGAATTGCAAACTGAGTTCTTCACTCCAGAGGCAAAGACACTTTTACCCGATGAAACCATAAAATTTGAATTCCAAAAGCCGTTTCCAGATGAGAACACTGTAAAATTACTAGTCACGTTTTCAGATCAGGACCGCGGCGGCGACTCTGGTTACTGATGAGAACAATTTCAGCACAAAAAGAGGAAGATGAATTGCGATTTACAGTTATTCTCTTCAATTTTTTACTTATTCGCGGGGCCTAAATATTACTGTAGCCAAGCGGCGAGTTTTTCATCTTGTATTATTTTTTCAAAAGCCTGACGTTCTCTTATAACAGAAAACACGTCATTACTAACCAAAACTTCTGGAATTAATGGTCGACTGTTATAATTAGACGCCATTACAGCGCCGTAAGCTCCCGAACACGTTATAGCCAGAAGGTCATTTTGGCTAACCTCAGGCAACATTCGATCTTTCGCAAAATAATCACCACTCTCACAAATAGGCCCCACCACGTCACATAAGCTTTTTTGAGAAGATAGATTTTTTTCTGTTACTGGTACAATAGCATGAAAGCCATCATAGAGTGTGGGTCGAATGAGATCATTCATTGCGCCGTCCACGATCACAAACTTCTTCTGTTCACCTTGTTTGATATAAATCACCCGAGTAATCAGTATTCCTGCTTCACCAACTAAATATCGACCTGGTTCAATACTCAACTTGCAATCCAAATCCCCTACCGTCTCCAAGATGATTTGGTTATAAGCATTCAAATCGGCAAGGCTTTCATCTGAATAAGGAATACCCAAGCCCCCACCCAAATCCAAATGCGAAATTTCATGACCTGTTGATCTAAGATACCGTGTCATTTCCGCTATTTTTTCATACGCCGACTTATATGGAGAAAGTTCTAAAAGTTGAGACCCTATATGAACTGCCAAACTTTTCATGGATACATTAGAAAGGGTGGATGCTTTAGAAAAAAATATTGGCGCATCCTTCAAATCAATCCCAAACTTGTTTTCCTTCTTACCTGTCGTTATTTTCTCGTGGGTTTTGGCATCCACATCAGGGTTCACCCTAAGGCCTATCGTAGCAACTTTCCCAAGAGACTTTGCTATCTCATTGATATTTATTAACTCCGCCTCTGACTCTACATTTATTTGGAATATATCATTATTTAACGCCTCTACTATCTCCTCTGTTGTCTTCCCGACGCCAGAAAAAACAATTTTTTTGGGGTCAACACCGGCCAGCAAGCACCTTTTAAACTCACCCAGCGAGACCACGTCGGCGCCAGCACCTTCTTTTGCTAGTGTTTTAATTATGCTTAAATTAGAGTTAGCCTTAACNGCAAAATAAATTGAAATTTTCGATGGTGATAACGCAGCAGCAAGCCCCCTGTACTGATCCAATATTTTATTATACGAGTAACAGTAGAACGGCGTTCCGACTTCGCTCACTATTTTGCTAACGTCAACACTTTCAACAGTTAAGTTCCCGTTTTTATAGTTAATCACTCAATTTTCCCAAACTTTTTTAAATTAATGCGTCGGATATTTTTTAAAGTTATAACTTTCGTTTGAACCCAATGGCTTAGGTGCCCCTCTTTTTCCACAACTGCCAAGTGAAAGAAAGGAAAAAGATAGTATTGTTAACCAGATAAAACAAAAACTGGCACATTTTCTTTTCATTAAAACATCCTTACAGCTAAAGAAATCGTTTCCGTGCCTTGGTAATTGCCTTAGCTACGTTGACTGGTGCGGTTCCTCCAAAACTGACGCGACTAGAAATAGATTTCACGGGATCCAATACNTCGAACACATCTTCATTTATGGACGACTCGATATCTTGGAGATCTTCTATATTTAAATCAACCAACCTACATTTTTTTTGCTCTGCCAGTTTAACAATCTCACCCGTAATATGATGTGCTCTACGAAATGGGAGTCCTAGTACGCGAACCAACCAATCTGCTAGATCGGTAGCTGTCGAAAACCCTTGATCAGATGCCGCAAGCATATTTTCTACATTTGGTTTCATATCCTCAACTATCCCAATGCATGCATAAATACACACCTCTAATGTGTCTGCTGCATCAAATAAGGGCTCCTTGTCTTCCTGCATATCCTTAAAGAAAGCAAGAGGTAGTCCCTTCATCATCACGAGCAGTGAATTTAGTGCGCCGACGACCCTTCCAGTTTTTCCTCTTACTAGCTCTGCCGCATCCGGATTACGCTTTTGCGGCATTATAGAGCTACCAGTAGTGAATGCGTCGGACAAACTGATAAAATCAAACTGAGCACTATTCCAATTAATAATTTCTTCAGAAAAACGCGATAAATGAACGATGCAAATTGATGCAGCTGATAGAAATTCTAATGCAAAGTCCCTATCGGATACTGCGTCTAAAGAATTTGCTGTTGGCCGATCAAAACCCAGTTTATGAGCCGTAAAATCGCGATCAATTTCAAAAGAAGTGCCTGCTAACGCAGCAGACCCTAAAGGACACTCATTCAACCTGCTCCTACAGTCTGCAAAGCGTCCCCGATCCCTACCGAACATCTCAACATAGGCTAGCAAGTGATGGCCAAAAGTTACAGGCTGCGCCACTTGAAGATGTGTGAAACCTGGCATGACTACGTCACTATTCTCATCTGCTTTGTTGATTAAAGCTTTTTGTAGTAGGCTTAGTGCCTCCATCAAATCATCTATCTTGTCCCTGACCCACATTCTAAAGTCGGTTGCAACCTGATCATTCCTAGACCGTGCCGTGTGTAATCTACCCCCAGTTTCTCCTATTAAAGTAGTTAATCGCGCCTCGACATTCATGTGTATATCTTCTAAGTCTCTCCTAAACTGAAAGTTGCCTTCGTGTATTTCTTTTTCAATCTGGTTAAGACCTTCAATTATTTCTTCGCTCTCTTTTGCTGAAATAATTTTTTGCTTTCCAAGCATCTCTGCATGAACTCTCGAGCCCTCTATATCTTGAACGAAAAACCGTTTATCGAAGTCTATTGAAGGATTTATTTTTTCCATAATNTCAGAGGGGACACCAGTAAATCGACCACCCCACACAGAACTTACCTGAGACTTACCTTTTTCTTTATTTTTTCTATCTATATCTTTAGTCTTTTTTTCCATTTCAGGGGGCTTTCTGATGCGGGTTCAAAATTTTTTCTTAACATTAGCTCACAGACTAATAGTTCTCTTGCTCACACTCATAGTAGTAGCGGAGGTTGCCCATGCAAAGCCACCAAAATCTGGAGATATGAACAAGTTCACAGAAAATAACCCATCCATCGAGAGCCCTTCAACTCCTTTCATCGATCCGAGTGGTAAAGAAGTTACTCTTCATGANTTTAAAAACAACTGGACCCTTTTAAATTTTTGGGCGACTTGGTGCGCTCCTTGTATTAGTGAATTACCTTCTCTTGCAAAACTTGAATCTAAAATTAATAACTCGAAATTTAAGTTGTTATTGATTTCTATCGACCGCAGTGGGCCAAAAGTGTTTCAACCCTTTTTGAAGAGATTAGGACTAGCATCACTTAAGTCGGGAAGCGATCCGAAAGCATCCCTAATGCGTGAATTAGGTCTAACCGGCATTCCGACAACACTTCTCATTAGTCCCACCGGAAAAGTCGTTGGCAAACTGGTGGGTACTGCCAAGTGGGACACGCCATCCGCAGTAGAGCTGGTTAATTTTTACCTACGAAATTAGGTGATCAAACACTTATTTCGTTTAGTGTAGCGAGTTATTACCGCGTTCGAGAGCCTCTAACGACAACGAGTATGGCGTATTTTCAAGGGGTTTGCTTGCAATTGCTTGGATTGGACTGGTCCCGAGCACCAATGAGTTAACTCTTAACTCGGCAATTAGCGCGTCAGCGACTTTTTTTTCATTACCCTCTAAATCTGAGACTGCTTTTGCCAGCAACTCAAATGCTTTATCTGCAACCTTTTTGGTCATCACACACCCTTCTTTCTAAAGGATTAAAAATATTTTTGATTAATTTATATTATATTTTATATAAATGCAATAAAAAGTTTCTACAAAATATTTTCCTTTAAAAGCACACTACCTAGTAGGAATAGGTTCATCCCCACTATAGTCATAGAACCCTTTTCCTGTTTTTCGCCCTAACCAACCGGCCTCAACATATTTAACCAGTAAAGGACATGGTCGATATTTTGGATCAGCCAGACCCGCATGCATCACCTGCATTACGGATAAGCAAGTATCAAGACCGATAAAATCAGCTAGCTGAAGAGGACCCATAGGGTGGTTAGCGCCGAGGCGCAAACCTATATCAACCGAACTAATTGTACCAACACCCTCGTAAACANCGTAGACAGCTTCATTAATCATCGGAACCAAAATCCTGTTGACTATGAAAGCTGGAAAGTCTTCTGCCTCTGCAACTGTTTTACCAAGAGATTCCGACAATTCTTTAACGGATTCAAACGTCGCTTTACTCGTCGCAATCCCTTTTATCAATTCCACCAATTGCATTACCGGAACTGGATTAAAAAAATGCATTCCTATGAATTTTTCTGGCCTATCGGTTGTTGAAGCCAAGCGTGTGATTGAGATTGACGATGTATTTGTTGCCAAGAGAGTGTGTTCATTTAAGCAACCTGCNATCTCTTGAAATATCTTACGCTTTATATCTTCGTTTTCAGTCGCAGCTTCGATGACGATATCGCAATTTTTAAAGCCTGAGTAATCTGTTGCAGTTTCTATACGTGAGAGCGCGGACTTCACATCCTCTTCGGTAATTTTCCCTCTGCTCGCCTGGCGGGCCATATTTTTTTCTATTGTCTCGATACTGCGCCGCAGGAGGTCTTGATCTAAATCTAATAGCTGAACCGTTCGTCCGCTAAGTGAAACTACGTGTGCGATGCCACTGCCCATCTGCCCAGCACCAACAATACCAACATTGCCTATCATCACATCACCAGCCTCTACTGCTCTAAGGGATCTGATTAACCCGTGAAACCGTTTTTCTGGAGCTCGTCATCCAGCTCCGGTACAGCCTTAAATAAATCAGCAACAAGACCAAAATCCGCAACTTGGAAAATCGGCGCTTCTTCATCCTTATTAATTGCCACAATTACCTTGCTATCCTTCATTCCTGCTAGATGCTGAATAGCTCCGGATATACCGACGGCAATATATAAATCAGGCGCAACCACCTTACCAGTTTGCCCAACTTGATAATCGTTTGGAACATAGCCTGCATCGACTGCTGCCCTAGATGCGCCAACTGCTGCACCAAGTTTGTCCGCTACCGCTTCTATAATTGGAAAGTTTTCTCCTGACTGCATGCCACGCCCTCCCGACACGACGATACGCGCCGATGTCAAGTCAGGACGTTCAGAAGCGCTAAGCTCAGATCCTATATACTGGCTAAGCCCTGCATCCCCTGATGCATCGATCTTTTCTATCGATGCACTGCCACCGTCTTCCTGTGCTGCCTCAAAAGACGTGCCTCTAACGGTGATTACCTTTATGCTGTCCGAGGTTTTTACAGTAGCCATTGCATTCCCTGCATAGATCGGCCGCACAAAAGTTTCAGCATCGATTACTTCAGAGATCTCTGAGATCTGCTGTACATCTTTNAGNGCAGCAACACGNGGCATGATATTTTTCGCTGAGGTCGTCGCTGTGGCNAGTATATGACTATAGTTTTCGGCGATCTTACTAACTAAAGTTGCAACGTTTTCCGCCAGCGCATTGGCATACTCATCCGAGTCTGCNACTAAAATCTTAGTAACACCTTCTATTTTCGAGGCATCGTTTGCTGCACCGTCACAGCCAGATCCCGCTACTAATATCTCTATTTCACCACCAATTGCCTTAGCCGCTGTTACCGCATTTAAAGTGGCGGGCCCGAGCTCCGTATTACCGTGTTCCGCAATTATCAAAATAGTCATGTTAAATTACCTTTGCTGTATTTCGTAGTTTATCAACTAAGTCGGCAACATCCTCGACCTTAACTCCCGATTCTCGTTGTGGCGGCTCTGCGACCTTAAGAATCTCTAGGCGTATGGAAGGGTCTACACCAAGTTCAGCCGGCGAGGTTTGATCGATCGGTTTTTTCTTAGCCTTCATAATATTTGGCAGTGAAGCATATCTGGGTTCATTCAGACGTAAGTCTGTCGTAATAACAGCAGGCAACTTTACCGAAATTGTTTCTAGTCCGCCATCAACTTCTCTTGTTGCTTTAACTTGCTCTCCTTCAACCTGGATATCCGAAACAAAGGTCGCTTGTCCCCAACCAAGTAACGCCGCCAACATTTGTCCTGTCTGATTGGAATCATCGTCGATGGCCTGTTTGCCGACAATGATGAGCGACGGCCCCTCTTTATTGGCCAACTCTTTAAGAATTTTTGCTACAGCTAATGGCTCCACATCTCCATCGTGGAGGACGTGTATTCCTCTATCTGCTCCCATTGCCAGCGCCGTTCTTATAGTCTCTTGGCATTGCTGAACGCCGACTGAAACAGCTATTATTTCTTCGCAAACCCCTGCTTCTTTAAGCCTTATTGCCTGTTCAACTGATATTTCGTCAAAGGGGTTCATCGACATTTTAACGTTTGCCAGTTCAACGCCTGTTTGATCGGCCTTCACTCGCACTTTTACGTTATAATCAATTACCCGTTTGACTGGCACAAGAATCTTCATAACTAACTCGAACCCCGCTGATTTAAATCAAAATCTTTCACACCTCTACCTAGGAGAGACAGACAAATATGTCAAGACAAACGGGCTCATATAGGGGCATTGACGAAATCCACCCGACTTACGATCTAACGGTTCTTCCCAGGGACCCAGAGTACGTCTTTTGCACCATTATCATTTACGTGTCTTGACAAAACAAATAAATGATCCGACAGCCTATTAATATATTTTATCGCTGCGGGATTAACCTCTTCTTTTGAAGAAAGAAGCGTAATTTGACGTTCGGCTCGCCTTACTATTGTTCGAGCATTATGAAGAAATGCCCCAACCGGGGTACCCCCGGGCAACACGAATGAAGAAAGTGGCTGCAAACTCTTATTCATCAGATCGATTTCATTTTCCAGCCGGTCAACTTGATTTTGGGAAATTCTCAGCGCCCCCGANTTCCTTTCGCCTCCTTCCGGTGTGCAAAGATCCGCACCCAAATCAAAGAGGTCGTTTTGAATACGTGCAAGAGCTTCGTCGACGGTCCCAGGTGCCNCCAAACGAGCTAGGCCAATGGCTGCGTTTGCTTCATCGACCGCCCCATAGGCAGCNGGTCTATCCGAATACTTTGCTACTCTGTCACCACTTCCCANAGAAGTAAAACCTTCATCNCCNCCTCTAGTGTATATCTTAGTCAACTTGACCATGTAATTATCCCTCGCTTCTCTAATCTTTNGCTATAGCTAGCAATATTATGACTAGCAGTATAGCAATGCCTTGAAACAAAATTCTGTAGCGCATAAACATATTTGATCTTTGAGGCCCTAACTTGCCCCCGCGAGCCATAGCAACCAGCCCACCAACCAACGCGCCAACGACAAGAATGACTGAGATAGCGAGTAATATGATTATCAGAGTATCCATCCGTACACGATATAGCTGTGATTAGGCTTTCGGCAAGACAAATGCCAAGATAAAATAAAATTGAATTTGGTTAAATAGAGGTTTAGATGGGTTTTCTTTTTCATATTTCCCGTTGCAATCATTATGATTTGACGGAATTTTTACCATGGCATATTTCTGGTAAACGAGTTGGATATGTGCACAAAAAACATTCGAAATATCTCGAAGCTTTCCCAAAAGTTTTTGTGTCGCTGTCAGATCATTTTGCATTATCTGATAACCTTGTTAATCCAGAAGAAAGAACTATGGCTATAGAGGAGATGCTTNAAATACTGAGAACCGAAGACCCTAAGCTCAGCAAATTGAATGAAAAATACGCGGTTAAAGAAAATATTAACGGAAAAACGTTAATGGAGATTGATAGAGGAGCTGCTGATTTTTTTGGGATCTTAAACACAGGCGTGCATCTCAATGGCATTACCAATGATCATGAAAATAAAAAAATGTGGGTTGCTACCCGCTCCCATCAGCGCAAAACTTTTCCGGGTGAATTGGACAATATGGTTGCCGGTGGACAACCTAGTAACATAACGCGGCAAGAAAATGTTGTTAAGGAATGTTATGAGGAAGCTTCAATTCCAGAAGAGTTGGCGAAAGCAAGTGAACCAAAGGGCTTTGTGAGTTATAATATGCAAGCCGGAACGACACTGCGACGGAAAATTCTATATGTCTATGATCTTTATCTTCCTAGCTCATTTATCCCCTTACCAAACGACAACGAGGTCGAAAAATTCGATTTAGTTCCCGTTGAGACCGTNATGGAAACAATTAAAAATCGCCCGCATGCGTTTAAATACAATTGTAACTTAGTTATTATAGACTTTCTTATTAGAGAGGGGCTAATCAATGACGACCTTAAGAATTTTAACAAACTCGTGGAAGGCTTGCGCTGCCCGATTATCTAATTGTCTACGATAAAGCCAGACTGTTCCCCAAGGAGCGTCGCTCTCAGCATATGACGAGTTTGCGTTAAATCAAAATCAGCCAATGCCATATGCATGGTTGTTCTGTTATCCCAGCAAAGTAAGTCCCCAGCTCTCCATACATGCCTGTAGACATTTTCTGGTCTGGTTGCATGATAACAAAGATAGTCAATCAACGGCTTACTTTCCTCGCNAGTCATCCCGTGAAAGTGCGAAACNCTCTCACTCACATATAAGGCTTTTTTACCACTTTCAGGATGCACTCGCACTGTCGGATGAGCTATGGGAGGATTTAATTTTCGTGTCTCCTCAACTTCTTTTGGGTCGCGTTGGAATAGGCCTGCAGTCAATGAGATATCATAGACCGAATGAAGTTCATCCACTATCTTTTGCATTGGTTTCGATAGTGTCTCGTATGCCTTGACCATATTACAGAACATTGTATCCCCGCCTACTGGCGCAGGCTCAACACAAAATAACATTGATGCCGCAGCCGGCCTCTGTGTATACGAATAATCTGAGTGCCAGTTCCGTCCAACGTTTCTTGTTTCTGATGGCCGCCCATTTATCAGCCTAGTCGTAATTTCCATCAGCTGAGGGAAATTTTCTAATCGATAATATGGTGTACTCGCATGGTCATCAAGTTCACCAAAATTACCGGCAAATTCTATTATCTCACGGGGTTCGGCGTTTTGTTCTCTAAATAAAATAATATGATGCTCGTGCCATATTTTCTTTATGAATGCAGTTTGCNCGNCGCTTANGGGTTCACTGACNCTNACCCCCTCAATTTGCGCGCCCAATGCGTANGCTAGTTGTTTAACTTCACTCATTTAATTCCTCAGATTAAGTTAACCAAGATAGTATCCCTTAACTTACATAGAGCGTTTTGCTTGAAGACATTAACTCTTCTATATAGTCGGGTTCCGCCATACCAGACTTTACCCGCGCTTCAAAAACAGCCTCCGCAGCCGTCAGNGATTCNAATTTTGTTATCACTTCATCTATCCGACTNGATGGCACTACCGCAACACCNTCAATATCACCGATTATAATATCACCCGTTTCAACAGTTATNCCNCCTATNTGGATAGGCAGCCCNACCGANCCNGGTCCCGTCTTAGCNGGTGAATTAGGATTTACNCCTCGACAAAATACNGGAAGNAACCAAGGTTNAATNCCNTTTTGATCNCTCACCATTCCATCTGTGACAAAGCCTNCAACACCNTTATTTTTCATCATACCACAAACCAAGTCGCCNATAACAGCCGTAGTTTCAAAAGCGTCATTAGCACAAACGATGACGTCGCCGGGCTCNGATAAGTGAAGTGCTCCCATGACTGCTAAATTATCAGCAGGGTAAGCGAAACATGTCAGTGCTGGCCCGCAAAACGTTGAAGAGTTCATTTGGAGTGGCTTTATAGAATGGTGCATAGCCCCTCTCCCATCCATACAGTCCGCAACATTACTAGTATTGGCGCCTGCAAAAGCTTGAATCTGCTTTTCTGTTGGGCGCGTAACCGGCTTGCGAACTTTCAATATCGGCGGGTCATCTAACATAAAATATCTCCCAATTGTTTATGACAGCGTAAAACTAGTCCATACTTCATACAGAATTGGATTC
>FUFK010070228.1_pt1 | contig 32850 bp, 56 predicted proteins | sample 1021851 | NCBI WGS metagenome assembly FUFK01 (sample SAMEA51879418, study PRJEB19060) | metagenome | reverse complement strand
GCAGAAAAACGCCCCACTAATTTTTTGAAAAGTTCCAGAAAACAAACGCCAATGCAAATATCCACTGTAACGCTCTGTGTGCTTATTTTGTTACGCTCAATGAGTATCCACTCACATTTTCTTCTAAACGCTGTCATAGGGCATCCTCGTTCGCCTACTGGTCTGCTAATCGTTTGTAGTCTTGGCGTGTCTTGATGGCATGGCATCTGTTGCACAGGGGTTGAAGGTTGGTCAGGTCTAACCTATCGCCACCTTCCTTCAACGGTGTGATGTGGTCAACCATATCTGCCAGTGCATTCTTGCATCGTCTGCATATCGGTTCGCTTGCTCTGACTAACTTGCTGACCTTTGACCACTGGTAATCATATCCTCGCTGTGTGGTCGTGCCTTCTTTCCTTGTGCGTTCTTTCTCTCGTTTGTTCTTAGCGATTGCGTTGCGTTGTTCTCGTTGCTTACAACATCTTGCACAAAGGTGTGTACCTTTCACACTTAATACTTTACAACCATTGACACAATAAGTTCCAATGCTTCTAGGCATCGGGTTCACCTAGTTTGATTACTTCTGCACCGCCATGAATTGCAATAACACTATACGCACATCTTGCACCCTCTAACCAGAATGTTTTTGTTTCATCACTCAAGTCATCCCAGATAGGAAAGGCATCTTCATCTTCTTCTCTTGAAACACACGCTGAACCTGCAACTGCTAGGTGGATACCCATTGCGACTTCTAGCAATAGTTCAGGGGTTGGCTCTGGTATCAAAGCATTTGTATGGTCAACCTTAACAGCGTTATGTTTCTTCTTCTTCAATTACTTGCCAATCATACGCTTGACTGCATCTGCCATGTATACACCCAAACCAAATGAACACACGCTTAACAAAAGCATGAACCACATTGTGCCTAAAAACGAATCAATACTTGCTAACATAAATTATTCCTCATCTAACATTTCACGAATAGTAACATAACCCCATGCCAAACTTATCAAACCAGATGCAACGAGCATTGGTATAAGTATCCAATCGGCATAGGTTGCTACAACAAAGTTAAGTAAACACAAACCAATGCCAACCATTATTGCACGAAATCCCATACTGCCTTTGGTTAGCACAAGAACACCAACACCAATCAGTGTACAGATTGCACCAATGTAATTCAACATTCCAAGTCCTGTGCTTGCAACGCTAACTTCATTAGCAACATAAGAAACCTTTTGACCTATCGTTGGTTCAGGTGTAAACGCTTTTGTGATTGAACTACATCCTGTTAAGAATGAAAGTAAGAATGGCAGGAACAAGACCTGCAATAGCACCCACTGCACCTGCATACATTCTGCTTTGTGCTTTATGCACTGCCATATCCTGTTGAAGTTTGTTAACCTTCTTGTCGATAGTTCGTAAGTCATGTTCTATTTCTTCCAATCTGTGTAATACAAGTTTCTTGTTTTCAGTCCAACCATTCATTGATTGTGTTGGGTCATAGTCATCATTGTGCCTTGCCATTCATCTATTCTTCTCTTTCATTTATCGTGTCTACCACGCTTTTGCAAAAATCTTTTAAGTCACTCGCCCTTACAGTAATTAGTAAGTCACCTCTGTTCTTCTTGTGAAAAACATACGGAATCGCATCACCACAATCTGCAACTGCTTGCCCCATTGCTTTTGTAATGTTTAATGATTCAACAAACTTCACTTCACAATGTGTATTCGGAAAACCACCAACAACATCAGCGTCACCGTTTGCACCACAGTATTGCTGACCACGCCTTGCGTTTAATCCAAAGTTTTCTTTGAGAAAATGAGCAACACAAAGTTCACCCCTTTTCCCCTTTCTTCTTGAGTTCATTTCTTAGTTCCTTTGCATATCCACGCTGTTGTTCATAGGTCATTCCACGCTTTCTTAGTTCTCTTGGTTTGTAACCTTCTATTCTAGCAAGCAACCATTCCTGATTAACATTGACAAGTGGTTTCTTTTGCTTAGGTTCAATAAACGAAAGAGGACTTGCTTCTTGTTCTTTTTGCACTAACTCTGAACTAACTACTTCTGTTTTGCGATACTTTGCTTTCCCATCATCTGTTTTCAAATACCTTTCACCATTCTGCTTCCTGTACCTGTGCCTAACATCAAGGGGGAGTGCGTGCCAAAGAAATGTTGATAGTTTAGACCTTTCAGGTTTGTATCTTCCAGACTTAACAAGATGAACAGCAATTAGAAATGCTTCATTGTGCAACTCGTCTAGTTGCCACTTTGGAAATGATGTAATCACACTTCTTGCCCAACGCTGTGTGATGGTTGCAATTTCATTCATATCCATATTCTATTATCGTGTTTTCACATTGTCTTACATAAAAAAACCCCCGCCAACTACATTGTTGGAAGGGGTCAAACAAAAGGTCTGTTTAAGATTCTTTCTTACCAATCTTCATTGCTTGGCAGAAGTAACTTTAATCCACCATCTTCTTCACCATTCCATTCAACATCTAAACCAAAACTTTCAAATGTGTTGAACAAAAACTTTGAACTGCCTGTGAATTGAAAGAATCCCATGTTCCAATCTTTTAACCTGTCTTTTTCTTGATGGTCTAACCATACTTGGTTTTGACTACTTCGCATAACTTCTGCATGTTTGTCATCACACCAGTCTGCATTAAGATGACACCACCAACCGCCATTCTCTTTCTTCCTTAAAAACTTAAATGCTTTTACTAATCTTTGTCGAGTAGTATCTGACCATTCAAAGTTTGGTTCAAACTGTGCATTGACAAAATCCTGTTTAAGTTCTTCCAAAGTTTCTAACGCACGCTGTCTAACAAAATGTGTTTTTCTTGCGTGTGGTCTTGGTCTTTTTGCTTTTACAGTCAATTGTGCCATCAATGCTTCTACTGCTTCTACTTCTTTTGTGTTATCCATTACTTGTTGTTGTTGTTCCATTGTTCTGTTTCCTTTCGTTACGGGGCGGGCAACGCCCGCCCCTTGTTTGTTAGTTTGTTTAGAATTCTCTGCTTTGATAAAAACTTGGTTGGTTTGCAAGTTCGTAGTATTTGCCTTTTTTCATTCCGCCTTTTGTGTACCAACACCCGTCTTTTGCTTTCTTGAGTGTCACTAATTCACCTGTTTCTTCTTTGTTAAATGTTTTTGTCAATCTGTCGAAACTCATGCTTCTAATTACAATTGTTTTTTCAGTTTTGATTTCAACTATTTCGTAAGGGTAAGTGTCAACTCCTGTGTGACGGTTTGCAAAATCGTTTGTTGTGTATGTGTACTCACCTGCTTCACGACCTGTCCAATAGTTTTTACTTTCGATTTGTGTGACTGTGTTGTTTGTTGTTGTTGTCATTTTGTTTCCTTTCGTTTGGGGTTTGTTAATTTCGATATGTGAATGATACTATCACATCGACACATCGCAAGGGTATTATCCAGCAATGTTGCATCTTTTTTGCATGTTTCTGTAATATCGCTGTTTTTAAGTCAATAACAGGGTTTTTTGTGTTGAGAAAATGTTAATTTTCCAAAAGAAAACCCCCGTCAGCACAAACATAAACTGACAGGGGTTAACGAAAGGACAAGTAGTGGTCTTACTTATTCTAGTATCTTACTCACCTGAGTAAGACCTGCAACTGTAAGTTCCCAGACATTTGCAAATCGCCCTGAACGGGTTCTTTTCATTTTGCCTGTTGGAACTACCCAACCTTTCTTAACGCATCCTCGCCTGCAACTACTCACGCTTTGATGCCTCATTTCCAAACGCTGTTCAAGTTCATCATCTGTTGCAGGTGTAATCTTTAACTCACACAGAATCTTTTCTTGAATCGACATTGCATCAACTGTCATCTTTGCCCATCGTGAAGTTGGCAACATAACTTCTTCATCACCATGAATTGCAATGTCTGATTGTGTCTTTGCAATTTCCTTTGCAACATCTGCCCAACTCATACCATCACCCCATTGATTTCTTCAGCAATAACTTCTTCTTCTATTGAACTATCGTTTTCAATTTCAGAAAGTATCTGCCTTACATTTGTTTCACTGTTGCTAATCAAACTGCCAACATAAAGTGCTTGACTTGCAACGCTTCTTGGCGTTCCTTTGAACACCCACTTCTTGCATGTAACGCTTTCCCAAGTCACATCACCCATTCGCAATCGCTTTGCCTCACGGTTGTACATAGCAACAGCAGGGCGTTGTTGTATGAACACCTTTGGTTGCTCAGAAGTATCACCATATTCAATTGTGTAAAGTGCTGTAATCATCGTGTAATTCCTTTTTCTTTGTTGATGTTTTCTAATACGCTTATGAACATTTCATAAACTTCCTTGTCTAATCTTGAAACTTCAAACGCAAGTTCAACTGCCCATTGCGTGTCAACTTCTTTTGATTCTGGTTTTTCTTGAACGCCTTTGACTTCTTCCAAACTTTTATTGATGGTAGCCAATTTCCTTGCCTTCAAATCTTGTTCATAAACTCTAGTGAATCTTGTCAAGTGCGTTCTTGTACATTCACAGATTGCCTTGTGATACCTTTTGCTAGGCATGTACTTTCCACTCATCCAACATTCTGCTGTAATTTCTGCAATCTTACAATGGTTGCACAGTTCTTGGATTGTGAACCCAGTTCTTTGCTGTGCCAATTTGAGCAACTGACTAACTGTTAAACCTTTTTCTGTTACTGCTGTCATTTCATTTTCCTTTTCTTATCTAATTCAATTACATCTTTGATTTTGAAATTATGCAACTCCAATCCATTTTCTTTCGCAACTATTGCAAAAGCATCCCATGAACCAAATCTTTTAACAGATTCCAAAACCCTTTTATACATTTTTAAGTCATGGTTTTTACTCCAAAGGGTTCGCTTAGCAACACGCTTGTCTTTTCTAATCTCTTTTGTGTTGTGCCAAACTTGTTTGCGTTCAATTTCTTTAACTTCTTCTCGCCAACTATTACGCTGTCTGGTTAAAGTTTCAATCATAAATTGAAGTTCACCTATGCTCATTTTGTCACTTTCTTTTTCATTCAATTCTAAGTAGTTCATTTGTCTGCTTCCTTTCGTTACGGGGTGGGCATTCGCCCACCCCTGTTGTTTACTAAACTCTTGTAATTATTGTTCCATCCTGCAAAAGAACATATTTGTACTTGCAAGCATCTATATCAAACTCTGCACCTGCAACATGCCCGTTATACTTCCAACTCCAATTGTGTTTAGTAAAAGTTGTCCAATCGTCTGAAAGTTCTAAAACATTTTTAAGTGTTGTTTTTTTGTCATCAGCATAAACTTTTGTTCTGATTGCGTATCGCAATTTGCTAATCATATTTCTTCTGTGTCTTTTTGTAAAACTTACATAACTACTCATTGTTCTGTTTCCTTTCGTTACGGGGTGGGCATTCGCCCACCCCTTGTTTGTTTACCACTTCATCAAATCTTTTGCTTCAGCAATTTTCGCTTCGCATTCTTTGATGCTTTCGTTGTATGTGTCTTGCTTAAACCACAGGCGTTCAATTTCTGCTTCGATGATTGGACATTCTCCATCTGGTTTTTCGTCAAGTTCATTATGCAACTGGTGAATTGCTGAATGGTTTTTTTGCTTTGCAAGTTCCAAAGTGTCAATCTGGAGTTTCAATTCGTTAATCATGCTCATTTCTTTTTGTGCCATTGTTTGTTTCCTTTCGTTACGGGGTGGGCATTCGCCCACCCCTTGTTTGTTAGTTAGTTTAAAATTCTCTGCATCTGCTATGTCTTGGTTCGTTAGTTAGGTTGTATCGTGTACCTTTTTTCATTCCGCCTTTTGAGTACCATTTTCCGTTCTTTGCTTTTTTAAGTGTTACAGTTTCTCTTGTATTGTCTTGCATAAAAGTTTCTGTACTGCTCATGTAAATCAAACCTCTAACGACAATTGTTTTTTCACTTTTGATTTCTAGAATTTCGTATGGGTAGCAATCCGTGTTTATCCACTTGTTTGCAAAATTGTTTGTTGTGTATGTGTATTCGCCTGCAGGTGTAGTTTCGATACGACTTGTGCCATCTTCATTGTTTACCCAATTTGTTTGTTGTGGTTCAGTTTGTGTTACTGTGTTGATTGTTGCGTTGCTCATTTGTTTGTTTCCTTTCGTTGTGTCTTTCGACTTGTTTGTGAATGTCAATTCGTTATTGACTTGCTGTAATAATATCGACAGATAATGCACAATGCAACACCCCTATCCAATCTTTTTTGCAAAAAAATACATTATCGCCCTTTTTGATATGTTAAGCGTTGATTATCAATTAAAAAAGACAGAAGTTTGTCATCACTTCTGCCTTAATTAACCCCACTTCCCTGCTCTAATCCGTTTGCAAACCCCCTGCTTCCAACGCTTGTCTTGCAATGCGTTCAACTTTCCAGTAACCATCTTTGATTGCAAGCAATCTAATTCTGTTCATTTCAACAATCAATCTATCTTTCACTTGCTTGTGTGAAAGAACATAACTGTTTGGTTCACACCGTTCATCTGAAAGTTTGTAATGCGTGAACTTTTTCTTAACCAACGTTTCAAACACATAACCCTTACGCCTTAACTGTTCAATTGCATTTGAAATCTGACTTTGTGTTAAGTCAAGTTCAATTGATATTTCTGCACGGGTGTGATGCTTCTTATCAGAAAAGAAAACTAACAGTCGCTCACATCTTTCAGACAGTGATTCATTTTCAACTTGTTGCATTGCCAAACCTCTTTCTGTAAATCATAACCTGTTGACAAAATGTTTGTGACCATGTGTTAAAGTTAGACAAATCATTTCTTTCTGACAACATGTTAAACCGTTCAACAAACTTTGTTGCCCATTCAGTTTTTTCTTTGTCACTCCATTTCATAACGTGATGCCAAGCATTGTGTCTATCCCGTTCAACTACTTTAACATGTGCATCCCATTCTTTTTGTTCCTCATCAAGTTTGTTTGACTGTGCATCAGATTCGTTAAGTGGTATGCCTTGATGACCTGCCTTCACTTCTTTGAACGCTTCTTTAACCCACTTGGGTTTTGGATTGTCGGCATTGTATCGACCATAGACAACACGCAATGCTTCCCTGAACCAAACAGGGTTAAGCATTCCAAACTCTAACTTCCAAGATTCAAGTTGTTCTGTTGTCACATTCCACTTAGGAAATAAACCCTGCATCAACTTTAGCGATTCCATCCATTGTTCATTCTTGTCATAATCCAATTGGTTCATAGTTCAACCCCCATCAACATCATTGCAAGCATTGCACCAATCGCATACCAAAAACCTTTTGCTACACAAAAGAAAACAAACCCTGCAAGATAACCAACACTGTAACTAACTTCTTTTTTCTTTTCGTAATCCATTACATTAAATCCTCTGCGTCAAACTCTATGTCACTCATGTCAACAATTGATTCCAAAAAATCAACACCTTTCACAATCAATGTTCCAATATCTTCACCTGAATCATTAAACAATTCAATCGTGCTTTCCGCCCATACAACTTTAACATTTGCACCACTTGGTGCTTCAAGTGTTGAATTGTCTAACGCTCTTACTTCACGACTTGGCGGTGTGTAATCAACTTCAACTTCAGCATTAAGTCTAGTGATGTACTTTTTCCCTTGAATCGTAATACTAACTTCTTCTTTTTCAAACTCTGTGTTAAACATCATCTATGTTTTTCCTTTCTAAAAACAACGGTGTGTACTTTCCAACATAAGAACCAACGACATTAAAGTTAAAGTATTCAATTGCATCTTCTTCACTCATATCTTCGCATAGTATTTCAATGCACTTCTGTGAATCGTAAACAGCAATTTCCAAACCACAATGTCTGCCTGTTCCAATAAACGCTTTTTCAAATCCATCTGCAAGCAACATGATTAAGAACCCTTCACATCAACTGAACCCCACCCAGTTGTTTCTTGTTGCTTCTTGCGTGAATCCCAAACACTTGGGTCAACAAGGTGACAATCTTCTTGCAACCATTTGTGTGGTGTCTTGAAGTATTCACCTCGCCCTTCTTCTGATTCATAGTACAACTTGATTCTTTCAGCAAGCATCTTGGCAGAATCCATTTCATCTTGACCATTGCCAATCGCTACATCAAGCACCCTGCGTATCTGAAACTTTGTTTGTCTGGGATTGTGATACCTTGATTTCGGAATTGCATTAACCACAAAATCAATCGCCTTGCTTTCTTCTCTTGATTTTCTACTTACCAAATAAGTATTAGAAGAATTAGTTTCAGATTCAATTTCAGTTTCATATTCATATTCAAGGCGTGTTACAACTTTGTTATCCACTTTGTTATCAGGGGTGTTATCACTTTTGTTATAACGGGATTTCATACCCTTCTTTCCTGCCTCTGATTTTTGAACACGCAACTTCTCGTCAGCAACCATTCGCCTTGAATACATCGTTCCGTTCTCGTCCACAGAGAATACGCCACAGGCGTTCAGTTCGTCCAAGAGGGTTTGAACCTGTTCTTCCTGACCGCCAACCATACGGGCAAGCAGGACTGCTGTGACGGGCGTTCCGTTCCCCACAGACAAGAACCCCCTTACAGGTGATTCATACATTAGGCACAACATGTCTATCCACAAACCCCTTGCTTCAAGTGATAAGCACCTAACAGCAGGGTCTTTCAACCAATCGCCCGTGTAAAAAAGAATGGCAGGCATCTTGGTCTTTGAGTTCTTTTTAGTCATTCTGATTCCTTTCGTTATGACTTATTCCCAAACCTGCAAGGGGGATTACTCCCCCCCACAGTGAAAGGAAAAAGATAAGAGGATTAAAGATTAAAACGGTATGTCATCATCAACTGGTTGTGGAACTGTACCAGATTTTTCAACAGGCGTTTCAATATAAGCACTAACTTGATTTCTTTCAGGATACTTTTCTGATGCAGGTCTTAGTTCAACCTTTGCTTTCAAAGTTTTTCCAACTAACAATTGTTCTTCAAGCGTACCATCGAAAGCAATACCAACATTATTGCAGATGGTTTTCAACTTCCATAATCCAGAAGGATTAACAATGTAATCAAACATCCTAACCTTCTGACCTTCATCTGTGAATGCAGTCAATGAAAGTTCAAGCATGTCATTGCCTGCCTTTGATTGCTTCTGCACAACATCATCAATGCGAACTTCATATTCACCTTTCGGCAAACAGATGTAATTCTTTTCTTCTACTTTTTCTGGGTCAAACATAAAAGTCATTTAATACCTACTTTCTTTTTCATTGCAGTCAACATTTTGTCTGCTTGTTCAATTGACAAATCTTCTAATGAATCAACGCCTGCTTTCTTCAAACACTTTTCAATAAAGTCATCACCGTCTGCAATAGTTTTTGCAAAGTCAATAACAGATTTAACCTGCTCATCACTTGCAACTTCAATTGCTACTGCTGTGCGTTCTAGTTCTTCAACGCTGTAACGCTTAGTGAGTTCATCAAAGTTCCATTCAAATGTTTCACCATCTGGGAAACCCTTGATGCGTGTCTTAGCAACTCTGGCAAAACGCTTTGAAGGTGTTGGCTTATCCAACTGCAACACCAAGTCAAAGATGTATGGCAATCGTTTCCAACCATCAAATGTTGTGCCTATCTTTTTCATGTCATCACCGTATTCTGGTTTTGCATGTGCAGTGATAATCACATTCATATCCAATCGCATTATCAGATTCACCAAACGCTTCATGTGTTTGTTCGCTTCACTGTAATGTTTCCCCCATTCGTTACCTACCTGTTCTTCCATTCGTTCTACCAAATCAAAGTACAGTGGTGATATTGGGTCAATGACCAAAGTTTTGTAATCATGCTGTTCAACTGTTAACGCACGAACTTCATCAATCACTTCTTCAACATCAGTTGTTTGGAACACTGCACCACCTGATTCTTTGATAAGTTCAGAATAGTTATCTGTTCCACGCTCACTGTCGATGATATACGGTGCAGGCATTTGACAACTTGCTGTTGTCTTGCCTACGCCTGCATCACCATACATAAAAAGTTTTAACCGTCTTTCACTGGGTGACGGTTGCTTTGCCCTTAGTGCCATATTGCACCTGCCTTTCTTATTGTTCTGTCCTGCTGAACACCGTGTTCTTTTTCTCACAGGAACTTGAACTGTTAATTCATATCATCATAAGTTATGTACATTGTCATGTAAACCATGCTTCGTTTGAGAAGTTCACACTTTTCTTGACAATCATCTTCTCTTTTTGATGTTGCAATGAGAACCTTTTTCAGTTCCTCGTACTTCTCACGCAAATCAATTAGGTATTCTTCATCAGTTTTTTTCTTGGGTTGCGTCATCGACATCACCTTTCTTCTTTTGAATTGATTCATCTATTGTATAACCAACAGCAAACAAAACACAGATGCCTGCAAAGATATATTGTTCAACAAATATCAATGCCGATGCTGTTGCCAAACACAATGCAACTTCCTTCCAATTGCTATATTCTTTTTCACTATTCATTTCTTTTTCCTTTTCTTAAAATTGTTTTGCACAGGATACTTTGTGCTTTTGTTTCTTTCATTCTTTTGATTGCAAACAACAATGCTACCCCTTCTTTTCCTGCTTAGTTTGTTTTTTGTTTTACTGCCATTCTTTGCAATTAAAATATCTTTGTTTTTTGGGGTGTTCATTTATTTTTCCTTTCAATAGTTTTCCAGTTTTTCTTATCGACCATTTCCCCACAACCTTCTTGAACTTTATTGTCAATCCATCTTCCACAACCAAGTGCAACCCAGTCCATGTGGTAAACAGTAACAACCCGTTTGCAGTTTGGGCATTGCAGTTTAGTACCTCTTGTCATTCTACACCACCTTCTGCTTTGTCAATGTATCTTCTTGCATCACCTAATTGTGCAAATCTCTTGTGAGTTATCCCTGTAATTAACCAGAAGTAGGGTGGATTTGTTATTTCTCCAACTCGTTCAATTGTGAATCCTCTGTAACTCCACAATCCATTCTGTATTTTATGTGCAGTAGTTTCATACCCTGTATAGATATTCATATTAACCTTCCTTTCGTTTTTGAATCAATGTCAAGTAACGCTTGACTGTTCTGTTGCTTGATGTCTTAACCATGTATTCACAAAGCAGTGGCGTGCCTTCACCTGAATGCCTGCTTGCAATAGACTTTGCTTGTGATAGCGGGTAAAGTTTTTTACCAGTACCAATTACTTCAACTGTTCCAGTTAATGTTGGTGCTTGTTCTTCTGTAATAATTTTCATTTTCTTTTTCCTTGATAACACTCTGCCCATCTATTTGGGTGTTGTCCATTTAAGACTCTTAATTGTTCTATCTTTTCGTAAAGTTTATCGCAGTGAACACGAAACTTAGTTACATACATGTCTTCCTCACGAATCGCTTTTATCATTTCATCAATATCTTTTTTGATAAGTCTTTCGATGTAATCTTTTCCTTGAATCGTAATACTAACTTCTTTTTCTTTTTCAATCATTTTCATTTTCCTTTCGTTTGTTTGTTTAGTTATTTACTATTAAGCATTAAGTCAATATAAATCTTACATGATTTCAGTGAACCCAAATCAACTTGTGTTGTTTCTCCAAAACACCATTCATTAAATCCAACTGTTAAACCCTTTTCTGTTACTGCCATCATAAAGTTTTTGAATAGTGAATCTGTTGGAACTGTAAATGACCAAATCATAGTTTGTCCTGATGTTTTTTTGCGTAAAGTTTTTATGCCTGTTATTTTAATGCCCCTGTAACTGTAAACAGATTCATAAGAGTTAACTTCAAGTTTGGTTGCAGTGTGTTTACTGCCTTCCTCTTTTAGTGACAAGTAAAGTTTTCGTGCTTCAATGTAATCCTGATTACCAAATTCCATCAATGTTTCTAAATTCATTTTGCTTTCCTTTCGTTTTGCCGTGTGGCGTGTTTGTTAGTGTCAAACTCGTTGCTTGACTTGTTGTACTTTAATCGACAAGTGGGGTGCTTGTCCATCACCTTTTGTCATTATTCTTGAAAAAAAGTGATTTTATTCATAATCGTTGTTTAAGGTAGCGTCAGGGGCTTTTTTAACAATTATCAAAAATAATGGTTATTATTCAACAATAATGCTTGCAAACCCCGATAGGGTTGTTATCATAAGAACAAGTCAAGAATGGTCTTGGCAAAAACGAAAGGAAACACAAATGTTAAGCGAATACTACAAAAAGCAAATGAAACTAAAAAGTTCCAAAGTGAAAGTTGGAATGAAAGTCAAGTGCATTCATGGCGAGCATGTAAACAGGATTGGAACTTGCGTAGGACTTACAGATAAAGAAATACGAGTTTCAATGTATGGATTGCGACCAATGGTTAGTAGTTACTCATCAGAAATAAAACTACTTCCAACTGAGATTCTAGACAACAGATTAAATTGGTTTCAAAAACCCGAACAGCACAGTATTTAATTGTTAGGAAACGAAAGGAAAAAGACAATGACACAAGCAAACAGAACAACACTTAACCTAGAAAGTCACACAGACTTTCGTTACAAGAATGAAAGTGAATTGAAGAAGGTTTCATTTGAAAGGGCAATGGAATACTTGCGTGAAGTTTATGACTTCACTGATGCACTTCAAGAACACTTTGACAAGTACGAACTAAAGTACAGCAAGACATGCAGGTTTTCAAAACATGTTTCAAAAAGAAAAAGTGCAGAACCAGTCAAGATAAGAATATGCTTGAATGAATCAAAGTGGTACACCTACAACAGAAAGTCAATTGGCAAAGTTGCTAATGGAATTACTTTACCAAGACTTCTTAAAACTACCCTTGCAACTATTCACGAATACACCCACGCCATTCAACTGTTCAGATATATTCAAAATGGTTGCACTGGTCAAAGGGCAGGTGAAGTTGAAACAACACTTAATGAACTTCACTATGTCGAAACAGTTTCACCAACCACGATGAATCGACTTGACGAAATTAAATCTGAAAAAAAGTCAACAAAGACACGGACAAAAAGCAGTGCCAGTTCTATAAAGACTATGAAAAGAAATGAAACCCAAATTAAAAAGGAAGAAGAAATGAAACTTGAATGGCGAGAACTAGACCTTGTAAGAATAATGCTATTAGAAAAAATTGATAGTAAGGATTCACCAATGTGTGAAACTTCTGTTGAAGGTTACACAGTTGATGCTAGTGAGTTGCTTAAAAAAGTATCTGAAGAAATGAACAGAATGTCATCATCTTCTTCTAGGCGTTGGTGCAAGTAAAGGAAGTGCAAGCACAGATAAGGCACTGGGTGCAGGCAAAACAGAAACGCCTGCAAACCCAGTGTCTACTGTGTTGCTAAGTTGTTCATCTGTCATGCTTATTGATTTTTCAATTGCTTGCTTTACTTGGTCATACTTCTGAAAGTATTCAATGCAATAATCAAACGCTTGCTTACTTACCAAAGTTCCAACAATAGCAATTGCGATAGTTGCAACCATTAACTTTTGTCGCAACTGGTTAATCTCTTTTGTTTTTTTCTTGTTCTGTTCTTGGCATTTCTTCAAGTCAGACTTGTCTTGTTCTTTGTGACATTCACAATTACACTTTGTCATCAAGCACCACCTTACAACCTAATCTACTAAGAACCTTTGCAATGTCCGTTGCTGTTTCCGTTACTGCTTCTTCTGCTAAATCTGGACAACAAGCATGTAAGCATTCATGTATAACAGTATCAAGCAAGTCTATGGGGGTTTGGTTGAGGGCAATAAGAATCCGCTTCTGTGGTGCATCAATAGGGTCAATGCTTCCACAACTACCATCCTGCAAGTATTCTATACACTCCAGATTCCACCGCCTGCCTCTTAGTTCAACACGCATCAATCTAAGTCCACCAGTTCAGCAGTCCAACTGTCTTTAGGAATCCTGTCAGGTCTGCCAACTTTTGCAGTGCCAAAGCAAGCACCCCTTCCCCATTGTTGAGTATCAAATCTATATGCGTAAGACGGCAACTTTTCAAACGCCATCATGCCAGTGTTGCAATACCAGAAGGGTAACTTCACACGGGCAGTTCTGCGACACTGTGTTGGCGGTACAGGGCGATGTGTGTGTCCTCTGACAACTAACCTATGTGCATGACCGCCACACGCCATAGCCAATTGTATTGCTTCTAACTCGTCACTGTTTGCTGATGCCCCAAACCCATGATGGAAAATTACTGCACCCAGTTGAAAGCATTTACCAAACCGATATGGCACATGCTTCCACCTGTTGTATTCATCTGCAACACCGTGCATCTTTCTTGGGTTGCACAAGTCACGCAATGCCTTTGGTGTTCTTCTTGGGTCTGGTCGTTGTATGTTGTCATCGTGGTTGCCATCAAGCATTACAAGTTTGCAATCTTCTGGTAACGCTTCACGAATCCTTCGCAACATATCACTTGCAATAAGAAACTCATCATGCAATGAAACTGAATCAGAATCATCACTGTGAACGCTTGCTGAATCTGCATCTACAACATCACCCAAATGAACAAAGACCTGTGGTTTTCTTATGTGAAGTTCTTCAATAAGTTTTTCTAATGCCCGTTCACTTTGGTGTGGGCAATGTGTACAACTGATAGCACAAAACTTTACTGTTTCACTCATGTTACTGTTAGTGTTCGCCCACTATCTACAATGAACTTACCACCACCCCTACAATCTATTGATGGACTTGCAGTATTATTCCACGCACCTACTTCAGTGCGTGGGTCAAAGAACCCGTTCTTCCACAACAATAAATCTTCAGTTGTTATTGATGCGTTTTGATTATCTTTGAATGTTAAAGTCCCATTCATAATGTTAATGTCTGCACCTGTTTCTGAACCCAAGAAAGTTACGGCAGAACCATCCATAATGTAACTTGTTCCAGACTGTGCAATGTTTCCTGATGAACAAAACATGTTGCTGTTGCACACAACAAAATCATTGCACCCATTGTCGAGCGTGATTCTTCCATTCACTGCTTTAATGCTTGTTGCTGTTCCACTCGTTGTAATTCTTGAAGCATCCCTGCCTGTTGTCACCAAGTTTGAATCACCCACTATGTCAACATTTCCACTTGTCCTGCTAATGTAACAATCAAAAGTTGTTGCACCCGTGTACTTGCAACCTTCTGGACAATTAGAAATGTAAACACTTTGCTTGGTCAAAGTGTAAGCAGTTAGATTGAATATGCCAGACTTTTTATTGATAACAAGTTTCTTGTCACTTGCAATCGCTCTGTCACCATCTGCACGAATTGTTATGGCAGTGGAAGATGTACCAATGTTTCCTGTATAACCTTCACTGATAAACATTGAATCACAATTGATTGTGCCACTTAACACATCTGCATTACCATCATTAAAAATTACATAGTCATTATTAGTTGGAAGTCCACTACTACCTGTACTTAATTTAGTCCAATTTCTTGCAGTGTCAGCATTGTTGTCACCTGCGTCACCCGTCCAACGGACAACATCTGCAACCTTAACAACTAACTTTGGTCTTTGGCTTACTGTTCCCCAATCCACAGAATAAAAAACAGAGTTGCCTATGCTAGAAGTGTTGGTATCAGTTTTGTCAAAACAAAGAATCATATCTAATTCATTGCTTCTTCTAGTTACAGCATCAATAACTAAATCGTTTATGTCAACAACAGCATTGCCAACCGAGTTGCCAACGCTTACAGAATACATTGGTTCTGTTTGTGCTGAATCTGCTTCGCCACCATCTGACCAAGCAGTTGAACCATCGTAAGTTGCCCATGTTGCTGTTGCTGTGTTAGTTGCAGTTTGTGTATTCCTGCACAACTTCATTGTTCTAGTTGTTGTACCAAAAGTATTTTGTTCAGTGAGAGTTAGAACAGATGAAACGATTCTTGAGGGTGCAGTAAAAGCAGAACAATCAAATGCAAATAATCCGTGCCTTCTGTTTGTGCTTGAGAATTGACCAACACGCAACAGTGTGGAAGTACCATAAGAAGTTGTTGCTAAATCTTCTCTAAGAAACGTGTCACCGCTTGGATATATTGTTGTCTCTGTTGCCATTTAACTTACCGCTATGCTTCGCCCTGAATCTGGTACAAATACGCCTTGAAACGAATTGATGGGGTTCGTCCACACCGTGTTACTTAGTCCATTGCGTTCATCAATCATGCCACCTGAATAAACAGAAGCGTTAGTTATTGTATGACTTGGTGCATTGCAACCACGCAAATCAAAGTAACCACCATAGACCGTCAATGTTGTTAATGTTGTACTTGATGTTGGTTGGCATTTGAAGATGCCTTTGTACATGGTAACCGTGTTGGTTGTTCCTGCACTGTTTGCCATCGTAACAACACCGCCATATTGCGTAACAGTATCAAGTTCTTCATAAGATAAAACTGTGCCTGCATCAATCGTTATATCAGTTGCAGAAACAGTTGCCCCTGATTCTATTTCTAACCTTGCACCCTTGCACCCAATCATATCTATTGCACCTGAAACTGTTGTTCCATCTTTAACAAACACTGTGCCTGAACCGCCCGTGATTCTTATTGTTGTAATAGTTGAATCATCTAATGTTAATGCAGGGTTATCACCAGAAGTTGCTTGCACATTGATTGTTGTATAAGTGCCTTGAAGTTTTACTGCACCGTTTTTGTTTGCATAGTCAACGGTTGTTGAGTTAATCTGTAAGTTTGTTCCTATGCTACCCGTCCACTTTGTGCCAAAGTTAATGCTGTTCAAAGTAACACCAGACTGGTTAAAACCAGATGTGACATCTTGACTTCCACTAACAAAGTACACGTCATCACTTGATGCAGGAACACCTGAAGGTGACCATGAACCTGCTGTATCCCAGTTGCCGTCTGTCGAAACCCATGTTTTTGTTGCCATTTAATTCACCATCTTCCTTCAGGACATACTTCACTTTTTAATCTAACCTTTGCTGAACAAAAGCAACCACACTTTTGACAAACACCAAAGTCATAATGTTCACACGATTCACAGATGTTCTTCCTATCTGTTATCGTAGATTCGTCAGTTGCATCAACACCCAGTTCAACCTTTAACAAACCTACGCCACCTTCTATAAATCGTTTTAACTTAGTAGCACCACACGATGTACAATTGTTAGACTTGCTTTCTTTTTTAACTGGCTTAATTTCTTTTTTTACAATTGTGGCATCACCAACTATTGAATGTTTAACAATAGCAGGTGTGTCTAATAGTTCTAAACTAACCACATGTTCTTTCTTATTGTGTATCCAAGTTACTTCATAATTCATGATATTGTCACCGTTGCACTGTTTACTTTTGCACCCAATCCAGTTGCAGACCAACTACCACTGAAATCAGAAGAAGGGCATCTGTAAACATCCCAACTTGCTGATGTTGTCCTTTGCACCAAATTACTTTGTGCAGTCCAAGTGTATTGACCAAAAGTGTTGCATCCACTTACAGCAGGGTCAACTTCAAATGCCATCGCCATTTCAAGTCCTACTTTTTCTGGGTGATAGAACTGAAGTGTTATTGCCTGTCCATTGCTTACTTCTGTTTCTGCAACTGCAACTAATCCACCTGTGTAACTAATTGAAGAATCACCATCTGTTGCAACTATTCCAATTGACCAAGTTTCTGTGTCATGGGTCTGGGCATTAACTGCTGTTGAAAACTCATCCATTTCCTGACACATGTTTATTGTGTACTTCCAGATTTGATTAACACTATTGCTTACATTCAGATACAACCTTAGTATTATTGAAGCAGTTGTTACTTCAATTGTTGCCTTTTTAATTTGTAATGATGTTGCAGTACAAGCACCACCAAATGTTTTGTCAACATCCCAAGTTAAATTGAAACCTGTCTGAACTGTTGCGTCAGCAACCGTTCGTTTTGTTGGTGCATTCCAAGAAACTGTTTTGTTTGTGTAAGAAGCAGAACCAGAATATGATTGGCAAGCATAACCAAAATCATAACTGCCACTAGAACAACTTGCTGTGCAATCTGCTGAACCCCACACACTGCTTCCAAACGAACATGTTGGTGAACCACCGTCACCATTCGTTTCACAACTATCTGTAAATGTCTGCACCTCTGTTGAACTGCAAGCACCTTTGCCAGAAGAAGGATAGTCAAAGTTTACTGATGCAGTTGTTGCAACTGTAAAATCACAATTCCCGCCATCCATAGTTGATGGGCAAATGTCATAAGAATAACTTGTGCAACTATACGCAGTTGGTAAAGACTTTGCAATTTCAGTCCATTCTGGTTCACTACATTTGACACAGCATGATTTACGGTGGGCAGTCATGTTAAGTGTCCGTCACTATTGTTTTCACTGTTCCATCTGCAAAGACAACTTTTAAGTCACCGTCTGAAGTGTCAACATACATTGTTGCTACTCCAGTTGTTGCTGATGGTGCTGTAACACCATCTGTAAATTGCAAGTCATCGTATGAACATGAACCATCGTTTTCATTTGTGTTTCCAAAGACATACCTTGAAACTGTCTGCACACTTCTACCACCAATTTTGTGCATTACTACAACTGGCAAAACATTTGGTGTAACTTCTGAACCTGCAGTTGCATGACCACCGCCAAGACATTGCAAATTGTAACCATTGGGATAACTCGATGAACCAAGATTAACACCAACTGAACCACGACTTGATGTGTTTGCAACCTCTAACAAATTGATTGCAGAATAATCCCATTCATCATTTGCACCCGTTGATGTTCTTCCACCAGTCACAACTGTTATTGAATTATCATTTTGCAACTGCACTTCTGTCCAAGCATATTCATACCTGTTCGCAGTTATACACTTTGCCTTATCTATCCTTGCAAGAAATGGCTTTGTATCTTTTGAACTGTCAAGTCTTTCATCTTTGTTTTTCTGTTCAAACTTATACAGCATTTCCATTAACCTACGCCAAAGGCTTGGCGTTAAGTTGCCTAGTCCAGTTGTTATGGTTGGATATTGTCCTTTGGTCATGGTGCGAAACTAAAACTTGTTGTGTCTGGGAATGGTTGCTTAAAAAATATGTCTAAGGTTGGTGGCGTTGTGTCGTTCCAATCTAATTCGCCATCGCCTGCTAAGCGTTTGGGAACTTGTCGCATGTGTGACCAAGCATCCCATGTAAAGTTCATTGTGACATCCCACTGGTTGTACTCTTGCCTTTGTACAGACATGCCTTTGAAAATCACACTCCCCTTATCAAAACCGTGAAACCTTCCTGCATTTCTTTTGCCTGCTTTTAATTGAACATCATTCAAAAAGAAGTAAGCACCATAGTGTGTTTCACTAATTGATATTTCAGTTGTAGGCACAGGTATTGTTACTGGTTCACCGCCTTCATGCACAACTGTTCCGTCTGCAATTGCACTTCCAGTTTCAGCACCGTTTGTAGGAATGGTTGCACCCGCAACATAACCATCAACAAGTGCAACCCCTGTTGTTAATGAAACACCGTTAAAGGTTCGTTCACTTTCACTTTCATTGTTTCCTTCATCTTCACTAACACCATCATCACCAAGAACACTATCATCAGACTGTTCTGATTCACCACCAGTTGGGGGGTCAAGAACACCACCATCATCAATAGGGTTGATAGTTGTGTTGTCTGGATTTCCAACAAAGGGGTCATCATCACCACCTGCATCATTTTCTTCTACTGGTTGTGCATAGTTCCAAGTTACTGTGTAAGTGTATGCTCTATCACTAACAGGTTGAATGTCAAAACTGTTTGCAAAGATGCCTGCAATTTCTGGGTGACCATCTGAAAACCTAACGCCACCAGAATAGTTAATTGCATCAACAACAGTTAATACAATTGTTGCATCATCATCATAAACAAGAAAGGTTCTTGTTGCTGTAAAACTTCCCCTGTCACGACCTATTGACCTTGAACCAATCTGTTCTTTGTATTGAATACTCATGTCAACGGAACTTCCTTATTCGCAATGTTCTTTAATTCTGCAACAACAGAGTTAAACCCATTCCTGTTTATTTCATTTCCTTCTTTTGCAAGTTCTTCTAATCCTTCACTGCTTAATTTGTCAATTGAGTTTTCAAGAACATTTGCTGTCACACTGGTTGAAGCACTGATTGATTCAGTTAGCGTTTGCATCTTCTCTTGAATGCTTGCAGATTTTTCAGCCAACTGTTCTGTCTTACTTACTTGACCTGCAACCTTTACTGAACCAAGTGCAGTTTCTAAACCTTCAATAATTCCTTTTGTAACAATGTTAACTTCAATGTCATCTTCTGCTGTGTCAGTTTTTAATCTTTCAACAGCCAATTTAAATTGTTGAAGTGTAAGCAGTTTTGCATCTACCATCTTTTGAAGGTTCGCAACCTCATCATCATAAATCTGTTGTGGTGTTCTTAAAGATTCAATAACCCTTTCTGCTTCTGAAGCAAGTTTTTGGTCTGCCTTTTGCTTTTCTTTAAGTGCTTCAAGTTGTTTTTCTAATTCAACTGCTTGGTTTGCAAGTTCGCTTGTTACACCTTTTTGTGCAAGTGCATAAGCAAGTGCTTCTGCTTTGCCCATTCCGAAAGTATCTATTTGTTCTTGCAGTTTGGGAACTAACTTTTGTACTTGTTCAAGTAATTTGGCAACACCCTCGTCTAATACTTCTTGTGTTTTTTTAACATTTTCTTCTATGCCTTCTTTTGCACCCTCACCGATTGCGTCACCAATTGCTTTACCGCCACCGAAAAGGTCGTTCTTAACTGCAACAACTCCATCAATTAAACCAACAGTAACAGCGTGTGCGCCTTCTTCTATTTCTTCTGTCATTGCCGAGAACATAGAACCTGCTTGTTCTCCAAGACCTGTGGTTATATCCCAAAGGAAATTTTCTGCCCCTTCCCATCCCGATGTATCCATAAACAAACCAAAGAGTTCTTTAAAACCAACGAACACACTTGTAATTCCACCCATAAGCAACATCAATGCACCGCTTACCAAAGCACCAATTGCATACCCAATCGCTTGAATTGCGTTGATTAAAAGTATAACTATACCGTAAAGTGCTACCAAAATTGTATTGACAACTAAAAGCACACCGTGCCACATTCGTGTGCCAACACTTGTTTTCTCAATTTCAACACTTAGTTCATTAATACCTGCTGTTAAACTTGAAACAAAACCTGTTGCTGTTTGTGTTGTTGACCTCATAGCATTGTCTAAATCTTCACCAACTGCAATCGCTAATCCATCAACTGCAGACTTTAGCAAAGTAATGTCACCTTCTAAATTGTCTAGTTGAATTTCTGACATTGTTTTAGCAGTTCCAGTTGCTTCATATAGTTCCCCTGTTAATATTGCAACTTTATCTGAAACATCTTGTAAAACACCTGCACTTGTAACTGCTCTTGCACCAAAAGTTTCAAAGTTTTTTATTACACCTTGTTGTGTTGACATAAAATCAAAGAACGCTTCTGTTCCATGTTCTTCAATATCCTTACCAAGCATCAAGAACATTTTGCGTAATGCAGTACCGCCCATTGTTGACTTAATACCTGCGTCTGCAAGTTTGCCAAGCATTGCACTTGTTTCTTCAATACTAAATCCAAGTTGCTTTGCAACAGGTGCAACATACTTCATGCCTTCGCCAAGTTCTGCAACAGTTGTGTTCGTCTTTGATGCAGTCATTGCGAAAACATCTGCAACTCTTGATGCTTCACTTGCTTCCAATCCAAAAGCACGAACACCAACTGCAATAAGGTCTGATGCTTCTGCCATTTCCATACCAGTTGCGTTTGCTAGATTAGAAACAGATTCAACAGACTTTTCTATTTCGCTTGAATCAAAACCCGCCCTTGCAAGGTTTGTCATTGCACCTGCAATTTCAGTTGCAGTATTAGCAGTAGTTGCACCAAGCAACTTTGCTTGGTCTGTTAATTTCTTGAACTCGTTATTGGTGACATCAAGCAAAACAGAACGAACTTCAGACATTGCATTACTGAACTCCATCCATTTTTTAACTGATTCAGAAAGCCCCCTGCCCAATGCTATAACACCTGCAGTTAAACCTGCGAATGCAACAGTTGCTAAACCTGCAGGCGATGAAGCAAACTTACCAAACTTGCCAAGCATACCCCTTGCTTTGCCAAGTCCTTTTGACAAACCCATTGTGTTTGCTTTGACATTTATCCAAAGACTGCCAACTGTACCACCTTTAGCCATTTTGTTTTCTCGCTTGATTCTGTGCTAGTTGTTTCATCACATTCTTCATTTCATCTTCTGCCATTACAGTTGATTGCTTCTGGTGGAACGGCATGAAGTCCTCTGGTTTAAAAGACCTGCTATGCTTTGTTCTGTTGCAGTTTGCAATCGTGCTTGCAATAATTCCTGCAGGAACATCGTTTTCACGGAATGAACCAAATGGTTCAAGCGAGTAGTAACCCGCCCATTCAGCAAGTTCTCTTGAATCTATTGTGTTGAGCAACTGCCTAACAGTCATCCCAAGTTCTTTTGCCAATAGAAAGTAAAACTTTCTTTCAGGGCGGGTTGTTAGTTTCCCGCTAGTTCATCAACCGCTTGTTCAGTTAGACCGTTCAATTCTTGTGCTTTTGTAAAACAAAGGTCAAGCATCTTTGATGATTTCTTTCCCAATGCTTCAATATCTCTTGCGTCAAAAAGGCGTTCGCCTTTTTCATTGCAGATACACAAAACACATAACCTTGCCCGAATGTTTTTAAGGTTCATTTCTTTGCCCTTCTTTGCTACGCAAGATTGTTCAAAGTCATCCCTTTCTGCACCAGACATAGTTCTAATCCAAACGCTACCACCCCACAGTTCACAATGAACTTCTTGTTTTGGTAAATCGTCTGAATTAAGAATTGCTTTTTTGTCTAACATGAATTAGTTCCTTTTTAGAAGGTTACTGCACCAGTGATTTTCATTCCGATTGAGCAAGTGAGTTTGTCATCAAGACTTGCTGTTGGACTGAATGAAGTTATGATAGCATTAAAAGTACATGTTGTTGAATCACTCCACGCAATACTTACTGCTTTGACTGCACCATCAATATCTGTTTCAAGTGCTTGATGGTCTGCCCCTGATGGGTCATAAGCGATTTCAAAAGAACATTCGCCACCATCTTTAATTCCACCAATGAAAGTACGCCATGTTGAATCAAGGTCTGTTGAATCAATTGTTGCTACTGACACTGAAACAGCACTGATTGAAAGTACATCACCAATCAATTGACTGTCTACTGTTATTGTTGTTCCATTTGCTGTTACTGCACCCATTTGGGTTTCTCCTTCTTACTAGCGGTTATTCTGAATACCAAACAATGTAACTACTCTCAATAATCGAAACACCACGACTATTGCCAATTCTGGAATCTTCTACAATTCCTATATCATTATCGTGTACAACTGACTTTATTGCCACGCCTTCACTTGTTCCCGTGTAACCATTCAATGCCGTCCTAACCTTGCTTGCCAAGTCCTTAGCACCTGAATAAGTTTCTGCCACATTTGTAACACTTAGTTCACATCGGGTTAAAGACTGGAAACCATCCAACCCTTGTTGTGGTTCTGTATCTTCTAGTTCATACACAATTGCAGGAAACGCTGTGCCTTGTTGCCTCAGATAAGGAAACACCCGTGTGCTAACAAGTGCAGACACATCTGAATCTGCTGTGAGTATTGAACGAATTGATGCTTCAATTCCTGCCATTAGTTTACTGACCTCACCTTTTTAATTTCTTTAATTAACGCCCTACGCCAAGTTCGCAATGCTTTTGGTGTACCTGCTTCAAATCCGTCTTTAGCCATTCCAACGGGTTTGATTCTTCCAACATCCTGCCTTCTTGCACGGATACGATAACCACGCTTCTTCAACCCTCTGTAATCGTTAATCTTTCTTTGACCTGTTCCCAATTCTAACAGATGTGCATGAAAACCTTTCTTGCCTTTTTCCCTTGAGTAATAAACTGAACCAAGCAACATTGGAAACTGTCTAGAACCAAACCTTTTAACCTTACTTGTCACAGACTTTCTAAGGTTTCCAGTCTTACCTTTTGGGGTTCTTCTTCTTACTTCCTTTCGGAACATGGCAGTTGTTTTGGTCATTGCTTTTTTAATGACCTTTTTGCCAACCTTCTTTTCAAACTTGCGTAATGCCTTATCAATTTCTTTCAAACCAGAAACTTGACCTGCACCAAGACCTGAACCGATATTAGAAGTTTCAATAGCAAAACCCATTAGTTAACTTCCTCTTTGCATTCAAGCACAAGATATTCATTGCGTTCCATGTGGTTAATTACAGATTCAATCCCAAGAACTTTACTGCCAAAAAGCAATCGCTTTTTAGGGGTCGCATTTGCCGTGTAACGCATCATAACTCGATGGGTGATAATGCCTGCCTGACCTTCACCAATGTCCTGCTCGTTGCCTGACAGGGGTTCTACCATTGCCCAAACAGTTTCGTCTGTTGACCATGAATGTGTAGGTTCACCATAGGTATCAACAGAACCACTTTCTGTTTGAATAGAAACACGATGCCTTAATGATGATGCCCTCATTAAAAGACCTCTGGAACTTCATTGGTTGCAATAAGCATTTGAATGCCAAGTGGCAAGTCATTGACCTTTGCAACACTGGTTGCTTCACGGTTTTCATAATAAGAACCAACAAGCAATCTGATTGCAAGTCTTATTGATTCTGGAACATCTGTTGTGTTTGCACCATACCCTGCTTGGTAAACAACTGTGACTGCGTTTGGTTGATTGCGTGTGTCTGGGTAACTCTTATCATAAGCAGGCACAATGCTTGCAGGTTCAGTTTGTGTGTCAACTGAATAATTGGAAGCACTCCATGTTTGGGTTGCACCATCATCATCAACATACTGAATGCTCGTAACTGAAATTGCAGGTGGTCTTGGCAATCTAATTTCAGTTGGAAAACTGCTGTACTTAAGTGTTATGGTCTGGGTAATGAATGCCCTACGCATTAACACTTCAAGCGTTTGTCTTGCAACTGTGATGTAATTACCAATAAGCGTATCTTCATCACTGCCATCAATACGCAATTGTGACTTTGCTTCAGCAACCGTTACTGGTTCAATAGAAGGTGCTGTTGTTACTTTGAAACTTTCGTAACTCATTCTTCTACTGCTTGTTCAAGGTCACTTGGTTTTGAAACTGCACGGTTCTTCTTTTTAGGTTTTTCAAAGTTCACAGGTTGCAAAACACCTTTGTCAACTAAATGCTGTGCATACTCTTTGTCTAATTCAACAATTGCACCAACAGAAAAAGAACGACCATCTTTACCCATGCCGTTTTTCAACACTTCATATTTCATTATTCAATTCCTTCTGCTACTTTCGGGGTGGGCGAGTAAGAACTTGCCCACCCCTTTTGTAGCGATTACAAAATGGCTTATGCCATTGTGATGTTTTTAACTGCTTCAGACAAAGTAAGTTCACCATCAACACGCATTGTTGCTTGGAATCCTGTTTCGTCTGTATTTGCGTACAGTTCATCTAATCGTCTAAAGTTCATGTCTTGACGCATAGCAATCCAGTAGTAGGAAAGGTCACCAAACAGAATTGGTTTCAATCCAGTTGTCATTGCTTCACAATCGTCATTAACTACAACTGGTCTGCCAAATAGCGTGTCAGGTTGACCTGCAATTGGTGATGCTTCCCAGATGTAAGAGTTAGTGCCTGATGAATGCTTGAGTTGACGGATAGCAGAAAGAACAGTTGTGTTCATCATCCACCGACCGTTACGCCTATAAGATTCTTTAAGCGAATAGAACAAGTCATACATTTCATCGAAAGTTACTGCTGTTGCTGAACCTGCTGTAACGCCTGTTGCTGAACCGTCTGTAATTCCTGTTGGTTGACTTGAACCTGTTCCGTTAACAAAAGCAGTTGAAAGTGCTTGTGCAAATCTACGACCAAATGTAACACCCATGTAACCTTGAAGGTCAATAACTGAGTCTGCTAACAACTCGTTTGATGCAACTGTTAGTGTTGCAAGTTTGTAAGGTGTAAGNGTAATTTGGTTAAAGGAATTATCTGAAGTTGAGATTGCACCCGCTTCTGCTGTCCAAGATGCACTGCCCAAAGCATTTTGTGTGGGTAGTGTAATTTGTCCTTCAACATTGATAACTGTTGCGTGTTCCATAAACTCAACTGCATCATCCATTGTGTCAATGACAATGTTTTGAAGTGATGCTTGGTCTGTTGAAACTAATGGTGCAAGATAACCGCCTGCTGATGCTGTGCCTTCATTAAGGTCACGCAATTCTGCATTGGTCATTCCGTGCTTGCCTTTACGCAAGTAACTTTCAAAAGCATTTCGGTATGCTTCTGAATCACGACCAGTTGCTTTTCGTTCTTCAACTTTTTGTTGTGGTGCAACTTCTAGTTCACGAACTTCTTTACCTGCTGATGCTTTAAGTTCTCGTTCTTCTTTTTCTAACGCTTCGATTCTGTCGATGTCTAATTTCAAAGTGTCAGCATCATTGAGCATTGCATCAACTTGTGACCTTTGTTCAGCATCAAGAGTTTCAGAAGCGTCCATGATGTTGCGAGCATCTGCAATCAACTTACAGCGTTGCTCACGCATTTCTTGTGACTTTGACATGTTAATGTCCTTCTCTCTGTGTTTTCTTTTGTTGTTACTACGATTCTTGCAACGGCAAGTGTGTTCGCCAACGGGCGTATATTGTTATCGTATGCACGGAAAATTAAAAAAAATACACATTTAATTCCTGCGTTTTTAAGCCAATAACGCTGATTATGCAATGTGTTTGCAAAAAAGAACAATAATGTAATGCACAGGTCAGGATTGGACGATATATTACTAGCAGTTGAGTAACGAACTCAACATAACAAACACCCAAACGAAAGGAAAGCAAAATGACAAACACAAAACTTCAAACTAGAAAAGATGAAGCATTAAGAAAACTATCAGGATTGTCCACAGAAACAGTTAGTTACATGAGTTGTCATTGCTATGAAAGTAAATGTACTGACAAACTTGTTTCTTTTGTAAGTGAAGTTAACACTTGCATAAATATGCTTTATTACTGCACAACTGAAAAAGAATTGCTAGAACTAGAAGATAGAGTTGCAAAGTTTGATGACATGATGAATAAAACAAGAATCTAACAAATCTAATCCCAAACGAAAGGCAAATGAAAATGACAAACACAACAACAACAATTGAAAAGAAATCAGATTTTACAGCAGAAGAACTAGAACGAATTGACAATACAATTGGTTCAGGTTGGAAACTTTATTTGTCAGAAGATTCAATTTATGCAGTTTGGATTTCAGGTTGCAAGCGTTGTGGTGGAACAGGTATTTACAGCAAGTTTCATGGTGAATGTTACCGATGCACAAAGCAAGGCAGAAACCCAAAAACAAGAGAAGTACGCAAGAAAAGCATTAAGCGTTTAGTAAATCAGATTCTTAAAATTAGAACCGAAACATTAGACCAAAAAATCAAGAGAATTGCCCGTGAGGAAAAAGCAGAAGCAAAGCGAATTGCTAAACTTGAAGCAGAACAAGCACTTCTTGAACAACAAACACAGCAACGAATTGCAGAAGAAAAAGCAATGCGTGATGCAGAAGCACAAGCAGAAGCAGACAAGAAAGAAAAGTTTGATGCTCTATGGGAAAAACTTGACTGCACAAACAGAACAACAGTAACAGGAAAAGTTGTTTACTACGCTTGGAAAGATTCACAATTTGGTGGTGCTTATAAAATAATTGTTGAACTGGAAAACAAGATACGCATATATGGAACTTGTCCGTCTGAAGTAAGCAAAGACGATACCATTCAATTTGACTGTCGTTTGTCAAGGTCTGACAAAGACGCTGACTTTGGTTTTTTCAGCAGACCAACAAAATGTAAAATACTGCAATAGCACTTGGCACATAAACCGTGTCAGTGCTAATGTAGTATCTTGCCCACAACAACATTTCCCACATTACTGCGTTGCCTTACACAAGATGAAAACAATGCAGGAAGATGTGATTGTTATTGCAACCAGTGTTCCAAGTTCCATTAACCTAATCTTTGTTTTGAAACTCATTCTTGTTCTGCTAATCTTAAACGCAAGTTCAAGTCAATACGCTTTCCAACTGAATCAAAGTTTGTTTGCTCAACTTCTTTTTCTGCTTGGAACTTTTCAAGTGAACGCTGTGCTAGTTGCACAGATGCAGAAGAATAAGCAGGATTAACCACGATAGAAACATCAAAAAGTCTTGCACTGTTAATCGTTCTGACATTAGCACCATCACGAACTTCCCATGAATCATCAACATCATAAAAACCAAATGACATTGAAACCAAGTCACCACGCTTCAGAAGTTCAACAACATCATTGCCAAGCGTTGTGTTTGGTGGGTCAAGTTCCATTCTTAATCCGTAATCATCTTCCCATAGTCTTAGTGTTCCTGAACCACGCCTTCCAAGAACTTTGTCACTATCGTGATTAAACAGAGCGTGTACTTCATCGTTGTCATTAAGTGATTGAGCGAATGCACCACGCTGAACCTTTTCAACAAATCCACCCAAATCATTTGACAATGAATTAAACACAACTGGGTAACCAACAATTCTTGGTGAAGTTGTTGTGCCATCTTCATTTCTTGTTTCTGCAAAGTGCAGGTCATTGCACATTCTTGTTTCTGTTTCTTTAGTAGTCATATCATTTGATTCCTTTTCAAACTCTTGTGCTTTTCTTTTCGCCCATGCAACGCCTGCACCTTCTGGGTCACTTGGGTCACCACCCCAAAGCAACCACGCAATCACACCTGCTGACGGGTAACCGTCATCACTTGGGTTCGCTGATGGTGCATCTAAGTCTACCCTGTGTCTGGCAAAAAAAGAAACCATTCTTTTAATTGTTGATTCAGAAAGTTCTGACCTGTTGCTTAAATCCCTTGCTCTTGCAACACCAACTTCAGTTCCACCACGACCATATTGTTCACGCCACTTCAAACCTTTTTCAGCAAGTCTTGCCATTTCTTCTGTGGGTTTTGTGTCAACTGCTCTGCTGTATGTTCCCTCATCACTGGGGTGAGATTCACCTTCCATGCACCATTCCTTGTCATGGTTTTCATCAGCAGGCATCTTATGATACCCAACTGGACAGTTTCCATTTTCATCTGGAAACACTCGTTCTTCTTTACTGGTCATCTTGTTTAATCCTTTGAATTAGAAGTTCTGCACTTTCATAGTTAACAAAACTCTTTGCCCAGTTGTTGCATGTTTCAATTCTATGTTCTCTTGTTTCTGTTTTACCAACTGCACCAATCCAAGTTCTTAGCAGTTCATCTGTCACTTTGTTTTCGTCTGCACCAATACTTCTGCAACAAGGTTCAAGTATCTGTGCAACCTTTTGACTTAGGTTCTTATCACTTTGGATTAACCAGTCATTCCATTCTTCATCAGAAACTTTTTCTGCTTTCCTGTTGGAAGCGTTACGAACAATGGCAACTGCCCGTCTTACAGAATCAACCCACCAATCGTTTGACTGTTCTTGATTCATTGCAGGCGATTGCCTTTGTTCTTCTTCTACCACTTCTTCAAATCCAACATCAGAAAAGTTTAGCGGTTGAATATATCTATCACCAAGTTCACCAATGTTGTTAAGGTTCTCACGCTTTCTAATTTCGTTAATTGACAACCAACCAGATTCCCTTGCAGTTCTGTAAGCAGTGTACCTGTCAAGCGTGTTACCACGCAACGCTTCTTCTGCTAAGAACTCTGCGTAAACAGAACGGTCATCAACGCCAACTAATTTACGATTAACTTCTTGTTCCCATCTACGCAACCAAGGCATAAGCGTTTGTGATAAGTATTGAATCTGCTGACTTTCAATGTTGCTGTAAGTTGCATGTGTTAAGTCTTGAACAATGTGTGGTGGCATTCTGTACATTCTGCAAATGTCAATAACTGCAAACTGTCTTGCTTCTAACCATTGACTTTCAGAATGTGGAATTGACAAAGCAGAAAAACTTAACCCTTCTTCTAAGATTGCAGTTCTTCCACTGTTGTTGCTTGATGAGTAAAGACCATCCCATGATTTCCTTAAACGCCTTGAAGCATCTTCAGAAAGTTTTGCAGGGTGTGAAAGAATGCCTGAAGGTCTGCTTGAGTTCGCAAAGAAACTGCCACCACTCTTTTGCATTGCTTGCATATCGCCAATCACTTGCCTTGCATAATTGATGGGCGAGTATCCCAAAATTCCATCGTGTCCAAATCCTTTTAAGTGAAACACTTTGTCACTTGGTAAATTAAATGAACCTGCACCACTTGAATAGTTGTAAACAACTTCACCATCAATAACTCTAACTGACATATTTTCTGGCAACAGTATCCATAAACCAATTGGTTGACCTTGCTGATTACGCTCAATTTCGGCAAAGGCGTTACCATACAAAAGAACATGTGAAGTCATCGTTTCTTTGAAAGTGAATGGTGACATTTCCTTGTTGGGTGCTGTATGAAACAACCTGCCAACTGGGTGGTCATCAAGTGGTTCACGAACCATTTCATCTATCTTTGAATATATCTTTATTGGAAGTGATGCAACATCTTGACTAATTGCTTGCACACACGCCCACACTACTGCTTGTCTTAATGCACTGTCTTGTGTTACATTTTCCCCTGAATAACTTTCAGAACCAGTGAATACAGTTTTCCACCAAGCAGGGTCACGCATGTTTGACCGTTCTTCTTTATCTTCTTTACCCCTGAACCATGTCAGTAATCCCATTAGAGAATCTCCAAATCTCTTGATTCATAAACACTATCCACTTCATCTGGGGTAATGTTTGCCACTGCTATTGCATTCAATGTTCCTGCAACACCATCTATTCTTTCGGTTGACCGTCTTTTTGAAATCTTCAAGTTACCGCTTGCATCCTGTTCACACGCTACTACTGAAAAGTTCCACCTTAACACTGGGTGGTTACCATGACGAAAACGACCACCAACAATCATCGCTTCCAATTCTTTGCAGGCAGGTGATTGACTTCTGTAACCCTGCCCTATGTACGCAACATTGTGTCCAAACTCTTGGCATCGTATTGCAAATTGTGTTGCGTGCCATCTATCACAGACCACGCTCAATATATTATAGTCTTTTGATAGTTCGTTTATCTTTAGTTGGATTGCTTCATAATCAACAATGTCACCACTTGTAGGTGTAATAAACCCCTGTTCTGCCCACAACATGTAAGGCACATTGTCATCACGCTGACGCTTCAACATGTTTTCTTCTGGAACAAAGAAGTAAGGCAACACATCATAACCACCACCTTCATCACTTGTTCTTGGGAACACTAGACAAAGGGCAGTCAAGTCAAGTGTTGATGAAAGGTCAACGCCTGCAAAACATCTTCTGCCTTTAAGTTCTTCAAGTGAGTACCGTTCTTCACAAGATTCATAATCGTTCATGTCAATCCAACGATTCATCTGTGCAGTTGGTTGGTTTAAGTACAACCGCTTGAAACTGTTCTGGTAACTGGGCAACGCTTTTGCCTTAGCACATTCTTGTTCGTAAAACTCCATTTGAACAGTGTGACCAAGTGCAGGATTAACACGCTTCCAAACTTCAGGGTCATCCCATGCGTCATCTTTTTCTGCACCCCACAACGCAGGCAAAAAGTCCATTGCTTCAATTGTGTTCTCTTGTACTTGCTTTGCATAGTTGTGCATGTCCAACCACAAGGTTGGTTCTGCTGTTCCTGCTGTGGTAATTGAAATGTTCAATGGGTTCTTTCTTGCACCTTGACTTGTAACAAGTGCTTCATAAAATTCACGGGCATCTGGTTTTGTCCACACATGCAATTCATCCATAACGATTGCTGAACATGACAGACCGTGTGCTGTTCCTGAATCAGAACTTAATGCCTTCATAACAGAACCAGTAGATTCAACAACAATCGAGTTCCTGTATATCTTGCAGTGCTTAGAAAGAAACTCATCATTCAAAACAAAACGCTTGGCAATACCAAACACAATACTTGCTTGGTCACGACTACTTGCGGTAGTAACAATCTCAGCACCGTGTTCATTATCGCTTGTCAAAAGATACAACGCCAACCCTGCACACAAGTGACTTTTCCCAGTCTTTCTGGGCAACTCAGCAAGGCAACTTCTGAACCTTCTTGAACCGTCTGGTCTTAACCAACCAAAGATGTTACTGACAATAGAAGTTTGGTATGGCAACAAATCAAATGGTTGACCTGCCCAAACGCCTTTGTCATGTTTCAAAAACAAACTGAAAAACTTACACGCCCGTTCTGCAACTTCTGCATCATAAACGCAATCACCCGCTTGGTCATAAGGGTTGTAATTTGGCAACATAAGTTTTGTGTCTTGTTCGCTCATGTGCTGAAGTAGTTCATCCTTTCATCTGCCTTCTTTGTTCTATCGTCTGGAACACTTTGAATCCTTGACCGTGCCGATGGTGTTAAACCAAACTCAACAAGCATGTTCTTAAATTGTAAACCAAAGTTCCTGACCATTGCAACATAGGGTGTTTGTTGTAGGTACTTTGTATCACCGTTGCCATCTTTGATTTCAAATACATCACCGTGCTTGTCAAGTAGGTCTTGACTTCTACGCCAGTTTGCGTAAGTTTCACACAGCAATGACAACGCCAACTTGTCTTGAATCGTTAAGACTTTAATGCCTGCAAGCATGGGTGCAAGTTCATCCCAACACGCCTTTGCATTGCCCTGCACAAAGTCAGGCATTTCTGGAATGCCTACTTGAACTTCAGGTTCATTTTTGTTTATGTCACCACGCCAACTGCCACGCAACTTGAGCATTGAAGTTGGTGTTGGTTTTGTTCCTCGTCTACCCATGTTAATTTCTCCTGAACTGGTTTGAACTGGTTTGAACTGGTTTG
>FUFK010042680.1_pt1 | contig 32884 bp, 30 predicted proteins | sample 1021851 | NCBI WGS metagenome assembly FUFK01 (sample SAMEA51879418, study PRJEB19060) | metagenome | reverse complement strand
CTTAAATATTAAGTGTAACGCCAGAGTTTCCCATGCAGATTGATGTTTCGCTGCTATAATTATGTTTTGTTTTGGTAGATTTTCGAGACCATTAACTTCATGCCGGAGACCAACAACAACTCTAAGTACGCCAATAATAAGTGTGATCCAGACATCGCGAATAAAAGCGACGCCAGCTCTAGGACCAAGCAACATTGGCAATGATAAAAACCCTATCAAAACAATGCTAAGAATCAGTAGAATATTAAAAATTAAAGAGCGTAGGAATATCATTTTAATCCTGAATAACTCTCTGNTNCAGCNNNATTAAGNANTTAACANATAAACTATCCCACAACATNTGTCACGAAAACTACAATGANTTTTNAAAANAATNATCAAAGNNTCNNTNNGGTNCCNGACNTTNAAAATCCTNNCGNTNNAATTTTNCNATGNATCTACANAAACACTTNTACAAAGGNATNNCCAATTACTCTTGATTTAANTTTTTTAAAATCAAATAATANTNNATTCAAAAANAAANNNCTCGNTTNNCTANANATNANCAGATAGCGAGNTNTTTCTTATGANACTGTTTGGGNANAAACATGTCGAAAAATCAGCACGGCCTCGCCCGNGGATTAACAAATTATGGGGATATGGATTTCAGCCTTTACTTACGNAGNGCTAANGCTGCNTCTATGGGGTATGGNAAGGANATCCTCGGNAAANCAGTTGTTGGGATAGGTGATACTGGCAGCGGCTTTAACAATTGTCACCGACATATGCCCGAGTTAATTGAAGCCGTCAAACGTGGTGTCCTAATGGCTGGAGGTCTACCTATCGTATTTCCAACGATCTCATTGGGAGAAACGTTCCTTAGTCCAACATCAATGATGTACCGAAATCTCATGAGCATGGATACGGAGGAGATGATAAATGCGCAACCAATGGACGCTGCCGTCTTAATTGGCGGATGCGACAAAACTTTGCCTGCACAGCTAATGGGAGCTGCTAATTCGAAAATACCTGTTATATCACTAATTACCGGCCCCCAATTGACAGGGCATTCGGAGGGCGAAAGACTTGGCGCATGCACTGACTGCCGACGGTTTTGGGCAAAATTCAGAGCAGCTGAAATCGATAAGGCCGGCATCGAGAAAATCGAGTCAAGATTGGTTACCACGTCAGGGACCTGTGCGGTCATGGGAACAGCAAGTACAATGGCTTGCATNACCGAAACTCTTGGCATGGCGTTACCAGGTACGGCTGCTATACCCGCGATACATGCGGATCGCCTTAGAGCAGCAGAGGCGTCAGGTGCACAGGCAGTCCATCTAGCACAAATTGACCGCGACAAACAGTTGACCCCAAAAAAGATTATAACCCCAGCATCCGTTGAAAATGCNTTGCGAATATTATTGGCTGTTGGNGGTTCAACAAATGCTATTATTCATTTAACAGCTATCGCTGGTAGACTTGGTATTCCAATTCCGTTACAGCAACTAAACAAGCTATCTGACGAAACNCCNGTTTTAATTGATTTAAAACCAACNGGTGACCATTATATGGAAGACCTTTTCAAGGCAGGCGGGCTCGGCGTCGTGCTCAGAGAACTAAAACCACTATTAAATCTTGAATGTCTAAGTGTAACTGGGGAAACTCTTGACGAAAGGCTCCAGAGTGAACCCGCCTACGTAAATAGAGAGGTTGTGCGTTCATTTGATCAACCAATTCAAAAAATGGGTGGATTAGTATCCTTATTTGGTTCTCTAGCACCAGGCGGAGCAATTTTAAAACGATCCGCGGCTGATCCGACATTATTCGAAAGTGAAGGTAAGGCGGTAGTATTTAAGTCTCTAGAAGATTTAGCTAACAGAATTGATGACCCCGATTTAGAGGTAGAGGCACACGACATTTTAGTTCTTCAAAATGCAGGACCAATGAGCGATGCAGCTATGCCCGAGGCGGGTTATCTTCCAATTCCAAAAAAACTTGCCCAGTCGGGTGTTAAAGATATGATCCGAATATCTGATGCTAGGATGAGTGGTACAGCATATGGAACCATAGTTCTTCACGTAACACCAGAGGCAGCTGTAGGTGGTCCGCTATCGCTTGTAAAAAATGGCGACAAAATAAAAATTAGCGTCGAAAATCGTTCGATCGATCTTTTGGTAGACGAGGCAGAGTTGGAAAACCGAAGGCAAAAATTAGTATCAAATGTCACAACAAAATATAACCGTGGATATAAGAAGCTATATTACGAAACAATCCTTCAGGCTGATGGTGGATGCGACTTTGACTTTCTTCGAGACCCTTCACTTCTAAAAAATGAAGCGAAAACGGATGACTACTAAACGTGGGTTATTAAACTGTGAAATTATATAAAATATTGGCATTTTCGCACATAATGAGCTTTCTATTGGCCTCGTTTGGCACCCATTTATTCATTAGTTCCAATAGCTCTTCGTCGATGGCGGCATCACCTTCTTTTTCAAGGTGAGGCCAGTTCGTCCCCCATACTAATCGCTCCGGTGCCCATTTTACCAATGCTGTGATTATTTCCGTCACTTCTTGGTCATCTAGGTTGTCGTTAGGAGAAACAATATAAGGAGCCGATATTTTTACCCAGGCTTTATCACGATCAATAAGTCGCGTTAGAGACGTAAAACCCCGCTGTTGTGTAGTAACCGTGCGTTGGAACTGTCCAAGGTGCGGGAAAACCAACCATCCCGGCCAACTATTTATTTTATTTTCCACCTCGTGAATATCAGAGCCATCTAAATACAACTCGACTGTCCAGCCAAAGTCATTTATGCGCCACGCTAATCTATCGGCTTCGTCCCAACTTAATCCAGAGAACCCTCGACGCATCTCAAATTTGGCTCCCACTACGCCTAAATTGGCAAGACTTTCTAGCTTTTCATCTTCTAAATTGCTCTCAATTTTGGCTATACCCTTTATTTGAAAAGTGTCGTCGTCCCCGGGATGCGTATACAAACTCGAGATAGCATCCAAGAGGCAGCTGTTATCAGTTCCGTAGTGCTCGGGCTGCACCAAAACAGTTCTGTTAATGTTTTTGTCTTCACGGAATTTGGCATATTCTTCGGTAGAATAAGTATCAATCTTTACGTCCGAATTTTGGTTTAATGGGTAGGTATCTGTTGGACCGAGTATTTGAGCGTGACAGTCGGCGTAGGTCCAACGAGGCTTCGAATGCGACCTATCTTCCTCCAGAGGTTCTAATAATTTGTCACCAAGAAAATTTACACTCAAGCCCACTCAAGAACCCATTCTTACATAGTAGCGCCAATTTGCCATGGAACAAATTCGTTATCGCCGATTCCCAACTCTTCGCTCTTAGTTGGCTCGCCTGAAGCCGTTTTAATTATTTTCTCAAAAATCCGTTCTCCCATCTCTTCAATGGAAAGATCTTCATCTAGTACCTCACCGCAATTTATGTCCATATCCTCCTCCATGTGATTGAACATGGACGTGTTAGTGGCCAACTTTAGTGACGGAGCTGGCTTACAACCGTAACAAGAACCTCTACCAGTAGTAAACGTGACGATGTTTGAACCACTCGCTACCTGACCAGTTATAGAGCATGGGTCATACCCCGGGCTATCCATAAATACAAAGCCTCTTGTATCTATTCGCTCAGCATAATTATAAACACCGCAAAGATTGGTTACGCCACCTTTCGCCGCGGCTCCAAGTGATTTTTCTAAAATAGTAGTAAGACCACCTGCTTTATTACCCGGCGAGGGATTATTGTTCATTTCTCCCCCGTTGCGTTTACAGTAATCCTCCCACCACCGAATTCTTTCAACCAATTTTTCGCCTACCTCTCTATTTACAGCTCGCCTGGTGAGTAGATGTTCTGCTCCATATATTTCCGGTGTTTCAGCCAATACTGCCGTTCCGCCATTCCTGACNAGCAAGGTTGCTGCTGCNCCAAGTGCTGGATTTGCCGTCATACCGGAATATGCGTCTGATCCGCCGCATTGCAATGCCAGGGTAAGTTCGGACACGGAAACAGGCTCTCTTTTGGATGCTGATGCTTCGGGCAACATTTCCTCTATCAATTCCAACCCATGTGCAACTGTCTTTTTGGTCCCACCAGTATCCTGCAATGTCATTGTTTGAAATTTTGGTCCACGTTCTAACCCATAAGCGTCTAATAGAAAATCAATCTGATTGACCTCACAACCTAATCCAACCATCAGGATTCCAGCAAAATTTGGGTGTTGAGCAAAGCCCCACAGAACGCGTTGTAAGTTCGCATAACCGTCACCGGAATCTGCCATGCCGCACCCTGTAGAATGTGTGAGCGCAACGACACCATCTACATTCGGGTATCGTTGTAATAGTTGAGGTGAAACTGAATTGGCTATGTACCTGGCTGCGGATGCTGAACAGTTTACACTCGTTAAAATCCCAATGTAGTTTCTAGTACCCACCTTTCCATTTTTTCTTTTAAACCCTTCGAACATCCTCTGTTCGGANTCAGGGAAATAATTAGTCTCTGTAACTCCTTCGCAAAACTGATAATCACGATCAAAATCACGCATCTCTACATTATGCACATGAACATGCTCGCCTTGGCTGATATCCTTAGAAGCAAAGCCAATCACCTGGTCATATTTCCTAATTTCTTCTCCAGCCTTAATTTTTTTCGTTGCCAATTTATGTCCGGACGGAATAGGGCAAGATGAAGATAATTGTTCGTCGTCTATCCGTGTATTCCCTAAAATGTCTAGTCGAGCCGTGACAACATTATCTGACGGATGTAATCTAACGATCAATTTACTACCTGAGTTNTGTCCTGCGGTTGCCATAGTGTTATCTCCCCAAACGTTCCATCACTATAGNCNAGCATTTCAATTCCGCAANTGGNCTTNCTCATAAACTAAANCAAAAGNTAAAACGTCATTCCACNAAANGGAGTTTTTTATGGGAAAGCGACTTAATGGAAAAACCATCCTTGTAACAGCTGCTGCGCAAGGAATTGGAAAAGCATGCGTCGAAGCGTTCCAGCANGANGGAGCGCAAGTTATCGCCTCAGATATCAACGCGTCAAAACTAGACGATCTAGCCATGCTTCCAGGAGTTGAAACTAGGTTGTTAGATGTAATGGATCTTACTGATATACAAAAATCCTCAGACGAGATTGGGGTTTTGGACGTGCTCTTCAATTGTGCTGGCTACGTTCACCATGGCACTATATTAGAATGCGATGAGGATGCGTGGGATTTTTCTTTTGACTTAAATGTCAAAGCACAATATCGCATGATACGTGCTTTCTTACCTTCGATGCTAGCTGCAGGCGGAGGATCAATAATNAATATGTCCTCGGTTTGCTCCAGCGTAAAAGGGATTGTAAGCAGAGCCGTTTATGGCGCAAGTAAAGCCGCGGTCATAGGACTAACAAAGTCAGTTTCGGCAGATTATTTGAAACAAGGCATTCGATGCAATTGTATTTGTCCTGGCACGGTTCAATCTCCTTCACTAGATGANCGGATAGCTGCATTCGATGACCCGGTCCAAGCTCGTAAAGACTTTATCGCAAGGCAACCTCTTGGCCGCTTGGGAACGGCCGAAGAAATTGCCTCTATCGCCGTATATTTGGCTTCAGATGAGAGTGCCTATACTACAGGCCAACCATTTATTGTTGATGGCGGCATCACAGGGTGAGTGTGTTGGAGCAATTCAAACTAGCTGACTTCGAAAGTGCCAGCGCTCGTATCAGATCACATATACGGCAAACCCCTTTATTAAAAGCCAAAACGCTATTCCAGAATCCCCTGCCAAACGGCCAACTATTTCTCAAACTCGAAAATCTCCAGCCGACGGGTTCTTTCAAAATACGCGGCGCGATGAACACTTTATCGATACTGAATGAGAAGGAAAAAAAACGAGGTCTAATCACTGCATCGGGCGGCAACCACGGGCTAGCAGTAGCCTATGCAGCCTTTATGGCCAAAGTCCCTTCATTAATTTTCCTTCCTACCACGACCCCGAAACAAAAAATAGATAAGCTTCATTCTTGGGGGGCGAAGACCTCTATTACAGGAGAGGTTTGGGATGAATCAAACGAAGCCGCTTTACAAGCAGCAAAAAAAAATAAAATGACATACGTTCATCCTTTTGCCGATGCGCGTGTGATCCACGGTCAAGGTACGATTGCACTGGAAGTTATTAAATCTGTTCCCGAACTCGATACGCTTGTTGTGGCCGTGGGTGGAGGTGGACTAATTGCAGGAGTTGCTGCGGCAGCAAAAAGCATGAAACCAAACATTCAAGTGATTGGTGTGGAACCTGTCGGGGCTCCAACGCATTTCAAGAGCCGGGCTGCTGGTAAAGTGATAAAGTTAGACAAGATCGACACGCAGGCCGGGACGCTCGCCCCTAAAAAAACCGAAACTTTAAATTTTGAACTAATTCAGAAGCATGTTGATGATTTGATCCTTGTAGATGACATATCAATGCAGAAAGCCGCAGAGTGGTTATGGTTCGAGTTCGGGATCGCAGCTGAATTAAGCGGCGCCGCATCAATAGCTGCCCTCTCAGACAAAGTTTTCGACACTAGAGCTGGTAACGTTTGTTCTATAATCTGCGGAAGTGGAACAGATGGTATAACTTAAGCAATTTATCTTTCAATAATGCCATGTTCGTTAAGTTAAATTTAGACCTAGGTGGAAGGCATCAAAGTTCCTGAGTTTAATGCCTTTAGTCGCTTCCGTTTTAAACGTTTTGCTGCTGATCAAAGGAACAACTTGCTCGCTCAATCCACCATGCGACCGTAGAGGAACATCTAACCCAGAAAAATCATGATGGTCAGGGTTGATGCCAAGTACCTTGCTCTCTTCTGATATAATAACGATATCGCCTATCCTGTCGCCAGGAAGATCAAACCGTTCACACGCTTCTTTTTTCCCAAGTACTTCCACGATGCCATTTAAATCTTTTAATTTGCTAATTGTTGACATAATTTCTAGCTCATCCGGGATATATATTGTTGCAAAAGACCCTAGTGCGCCATGATGCGCAACATAAGGATCCGTTATTGGCAAGATTACACGAGCCACACCAGCNCCTAACCAAGTATCCAAACTATCCTGCAAATAAATTACATCCGGATTCCCTTTACTATCATGCTTTCCACTCATCCCATGATCCGCTGTTAAAACAAGGTCGGCTCCACTGGCACTTAACTGAGACCAATAACCGTCCATCATATGATAAAATCGGTTAGCACCTTCGGTTCCAGGGGCAAATTTATGCTGAATATAATCTGTTGTTGATAGGTAAATGAGATCAGGCTTCGCATTTTCAAACAAGGCTAAACCAGAAGCAAAAACGAATTCTGATAAATCTGCACTGTAAACATTCGGAAGAGGCAAACCTGTTAAATTTAAGAGATCTTCACAACCATTTTCTTCCAGGTTCGCTATATCTGCTTTTTCTGCTGAAACGCAAATGGAGCCGCCGCTACCAAACGTCAATCCGTGTCCCAATAGTTTTCTCAGTTTATCCTTAGCAGTTACAACTAAAATTTTTGCCCCTTCCTTTTCAAAAGCAGAAAAAATTGTGGGCACGTGCATATATTTTGGATCATTCATCATCACTTCAGATTCGGATTGAAGGTCATAGAAAAAGTTTCCACAAATTCCATGCATGGAGGGTGGGCATCCAGTAACAATCGATACATTATTGGGATTTGTAAAACTAGGGATCACGCAATCAACTCTAAGGTCAATACCCGTATTTAGCAATTGAGCGGTAAAAGGCATCAGACCCGCTTGAACAGCTTTCTCTATATATTCTGGTTCCGACCCATCTATACAAATAACTGCGAGAGGTTTAAGTGGCCATTTATATTCCCGACCGTTGACAGTTACTATCCGCTCCAATTTACGATTCCCTTCCCATTATCTCCAAACAGACATCGGCATGTGTTATATTAACTTGNCGCAAAATTTCTAGTTCTATTGGCTGCAAGACTTAACTATCACAAATTCAAAACTCTCTTCTTTTTCCTCTACAGATATTAGGGAATGCCCCTTTGAGTTGCAGAAATGCTTAAAGTCTAAGGGCGAAGCAGGGTCCGTGGATATGACACGGAGTTTATCCCCGTCCGTCAAGCTTTGTAGGGCTTTACGAGCTTTCAATACTGGCAGGGGACACTTAAGACCACTGGCGTCGACCAACGTTATTTCATCATCCATTTGGTAATTTGCCTTTTCTGATAAAGCACTGATATTGCGCTGCCACATCATTTATATACCGCGTTATAAATAAGTAGCAGTAGTTTCCAACTTAAGCGCCATTAAAAAAGTCTCAAGGGCGATTTGTTGTTATTTGCGTTATACTTTTGATCACTCGAGTCTCTTGTCTTTCGCTGTAAATATCGGATATGTGAGTGTTAAAAATATGTCTATGTTGTAGAATGTCACTTCTCTTAGTTTCCAGAAAATGATGGCTCTCTTTTTTCGATGAATGCTTTATAGCCCTCTTTGAAGTCGCTGGTATCGAAACAGTCAAACCCTTCTTTGATCTCTTCCTCGGTCAATGTCTTACCTTGTTTTAGACCTTCCACAATTCGGTTCGCAAATTTTTTATGCCACCTATTCACCAAGGGCGCCCCAGCACAGATATTCTCCACGACTTTTCTNACTTCTTCGTCAAGTTCGTCAGGGTCAACAATCTTCGTTAGCAAACCTTTGTCCATAGCTTCTTCCGCGCCAAAAACTCTTCCTTCAAATAATATTTCGAGGGCAGTTGATTTCCCAACCAGTTCTATAAGCCCTGCCATCTCGAAGTGTGACATTACAAGACCCAAACGGCTCACAGGTATTCCAAAACGCGAGTCAGAACTTGCTATTCTTAGATCACAAACCGCGGCTAACTCTAAGGCACCACCAATACACAATCCCCTAATTCGAACAACTATCGGGTGTTTGCAGGAAGCGATAGCTAAAACAGCCTTATGCATCAGTTGCCCATACTCTGCTGCTGTCTCGGAATTGCACCTCTCAGTCTCAAATTCCTTNATGTCGGCGCCAGGACCTACCGCTTTTTCTCCCTCTCCGCGGAAAATAATACACCGGATGCTATCCATTTTATTTAATTCAGTGAATGCGTCACCTACCATAGACCACATTTGTTTATTTAACGCGTTAAGTTTTTCGGGTCTATTCAAGACTACTTTTGCAACGTGGCCTTCTATATCTACCCGGACTAAATCGTTCCCGTCCATTCACTTATCCTTTCACTTTATCCGTTAACGCTGATCCACCTTGCATTTGTTATGTTTGAAATGCCTAAGACCTTGTTAGTTACAGAATATTCGGCATCTTCTTCCCCTAGAGGAGCTATCTCCCAAAGCCACGTATTTCCATTCCATGGAATCGGTACGTCGTGAAGAGCTGAAAACTTTGCTATTTGCTTACCGTCCGGACCTTTTACCTGACGTTCAATATCTGTCACAAGACAAACATTTGTATCAAACTTTTGCANATATGTTAGATGAGCTTGAATTATTCTTTTGGATATCAGATCTGCTTCATTCTCAGAAATTCCATAATGCTTCTGTAAAAATCTTACCGGCAAAGAAGCTAACTGAGAAAGTAAATTTAGCGAAATTACCAGACCCACCTGCTTGTCTTCTAAAAAGCCCTTCGGTTCATATATCTCGNCGCGACCTTCGTAGATATTCGTTAAACTCTCTGTCACATCACGAACAGCTAATTCTACTTTTTTGCTAAACAGGGTTTTAGCTTTAATCGGTAACGTATGCACTAAATCAACTAATACAACTTGGGAAAAATGACTTGTAAGTTGCCTTAGGGGCAGATCATATCCAAGCCCAGCGCCAAAAATAATTACTTTGCCATTTGCCGGCGCTTGCCCTATNGCGTCTTCAATAGTTTTTCTAGATTTTCTTAAATGGCCAGACCATTCCCTTTTACAACGAGAGTATCGGCTCATTATCGAGACACTATCACGCAAATAACCCATTTCCCTAGCCATGGGCGAACAGGGTGTAAGCAGATAAATTAAATTTTCAATTAACATGCTGTTTGATACACAGGGGCTACTTCTTAAACTAACTTCGACTGTACATTTTACTATTCATCGTCGATGACGGGCATTGAAACTTAACGCAACANACTTCCTAANCACTATGCCTTANAATAAAATTATAGCTGTTCTTCCTTTTATTCCAACAAAAACTAGTTTCACCTGTTTAGCCGGAGGTTGCCGTTCTTGTTTTGCAACCTATTTTGTGGGCATGGGGATCTTGATTGCACCAATAATATACTGCAAAATATGGNCTCCCGTTGGGGTGTCAACAACGACTGAGAAGCTTATTGCTAACCCACTGGACCTGATCCGGGCAATGCTGGCGTAGGGAACGGAGTGATAATTTGCCACAGCTTTGCCTAAACTCTATCGATAAACAATGTATAGCTTGTAGGTAAACAGTGCATCCTTTTATTAACACTCACTCGGCAACAACCTTTCCAAAAAGACTGCCCCAGTCGCTAATAGTTTTTGGGGAAAAGAATGGCTGAGGTATCGATAATCGGCGCTGGCGTAGTTGGATTGTGTGTGGCAAATGAGCTATTAGCTCGAAACGTGAAGGTAAGTATATACGACAAGAAGACAGAGGCGGGGCCTCACGCTTGCTCCTGGTGGGCCGGCGGGATGCTCGCACCCTTTTGTGAGTCTGAGAGTGCTGAAGAGGAAGTTTGCCGATTTGGTCAGGAGGCTGCGGCATGGTGGTCCAAACGAACGAACGTGATAAACAAGGGGTCATTGGTTGTAGCTTCATCAAGAGACGGCGCGGATTTTAATCGCTTCAAACGGCTTACCTCTAATCACGAATTGGTTAGTGGAGAAAGTATAGCTANCTTAGAACCTGACTTAAGCGATANGTTTGCCCGTGCATTATTTTTTGAGAACGAAGCTCANATCGATCCNAGGATAGCTCTTAGAGACTTAACAAATCAGCTCAGAAAGGCTGGCGTAGAAATTTCTACAGCCGANCCACCNANNGATTNNAGTAAACGTATCGATTGTAGAGGGCTNGCCGCTAAAGACATATTGCACGATTTAAGAGGCGTTAAAGGCGAAATGCTAGTTATTCGAACTAATGACGTGAGCTTTCAACGTCCTATACGTCTTTTACACCCCCGGTTACCTCTTTATATAGTACCCAGAGGNAANGGTGTTTTCATGTTNGGAGCTACAACCATTGAAAGCGAAGACCGCGAGAATGTCTCGGTTCGCTCCATGCTAGAACTTTTAAGCGCTGCATATGCACTTAGCCCATCTTTCGGGGAAGCCGAGATTTTAGAAATAGGGGTTGATCTACGTCCGGCCTTCAAAGATAATTTACCCAAGATAAGAAAAATTGATGACGTTATTTATGCTAATGGTCTATACCGTCACGGATATTTATTAGCACCTGCTGTCGCCAAACAAGTTGCTGACCTCCTACTTGATGATACTGCCGGAGAATTCGTAGATGAAAATTACCATTAATGGCAACTCTCAACTNATCCAAGCGAACAACTTGGAGNACCTGCTACTCGAACTAAAATACCAAGGCAAGTTAGCAACCGCATTAAACGAAAACTTTATCCCGCTTAACGAAAGAAAAAAGACAACACTAAAAGATGGCGATCGAGTTGAAATAGTTGCCCCAATGGAGGGTGGCTAGAATGGTGATGTTTTATGGCACCGAACTAGAAAGCAGGCTTATGTTGGGAACATCCCAATATCCTTCGCCTGCAATCCTCGAACACGCTTTCAAAGNTTCAAATGCCTCTGTCGCCACGGTTTCGCTCAGGAGAGAAGGGCGGGAGGGTGCNGGCCAGCCTTTCTGGGATATTATTCAGCAACTAGGAGTGAAAGTCTTACCTAATACGGCNGGGTGCCATTCTGTGAAAGAGGCCNTAACTACCGCACATATGGCGCGAGAGGTCTTTGATACCCCCTGGATTAAACTAGAGGTGATTGGCAATACTGATACTCTTCAACCAGATATTTTCGGTCTCGTAGAAGCTTCTCGACTGCTTACTGACGAAGGCTTTAACGTTTTCCCCTATTGCACCGAAGACTTGGTGGCTGCCGACAAATTACTTGGGGCAGGGTGTGAAGTATTGATGCCATGGGGAGCACCTATCGGATCGGGCATGGGTCTCAACAACGAATATGGATTAAGGGCGCTCCGGTCTCGGTTCCCAGANGTACCAATGGTGATAGACGCAGGCATTGGTCTGCCGAGCCACGCGTCANGAGCTATGGAGCTCGGTTTCGACGCTGTTTTATTGAACACAGCAGTTGCTAAAGCGGGTGATCCTGTGAAGATGGCCAATGCCATGTCACAAGCTGTAACAGCAGGTTTGCTTTCTTCGCAAGCCGAACCAATAGAACCAAGGGATATGGCAACTCCATCAACCCCCGTGATTGGTCAGGCATTTCTATCATGAAGTTAGATCGCTTCTATCCAATTTTTGATGATAGTAGTTGGCTCGAACGATTACTTCCATTGGGCGTAAAACTTGTTCAAATACGCGTGAAAGATAAATCCATCAATGATGTGCGAGAACAATTAATCCATNCAAGGGAACTATGCGAAACTTACAACTCAACCCTTATTATCAATGATTATTGGGAGCTTGCAATCGAACTAGGATGCGACTGGGTCCATCTTGGCCAAGAAGATTTAGATGAAGCGGACATAGGTGCTCTAAAAAAACGTGGGGTTAAACTGGGGTTAAGCACACACGACCAAGACGAGTTAGATCGAGCTTTGACATTTGAGCCTGACTATATCGCACTAGGCCCTGTATACCCAACCATATTAAAAAAAATGAAATGGCACGAACAAGGCNTGCCNAGGGTAACGGAATGGAAAAAATATATTGGAGATATCCCGCTTGTTGCCATAGGCGGAATGACCGTAGAACGAACAGNAGGAGTNTTTGANGCAGGTGCTGATATTATTTCAGTTGTAACGGATATCACGCTAAACAAGTCGCCCGAAAAACGTGTGAAAAGCTGGATAGACGCGACTCGCTAACTAAAACATCTTCACTTCTAGTAAGAACTTAAACGAGCGAATATTGCATACTTACTTGGTAAAGTACTTCCCACGATTAATAGGCCTAGCCAAAATTATTCGAGTCGGCGAAAACCGCAATAATACATATTAAAACGTCTGTGAATTACTTAAGCTACAGGGTATATTACAGTTCATTTTAAGAGTAAGAGATATGGGGTTGTTCAATGGCCGGAGAATTGACTACAGATACCCGAATTACACCTGCACGACTTGCTGCAAAAATTCTTTTAGATATNANAGCTGTAACAATCAGCCCCGATAANCCCTTCACATTTACTTCAGGAAGACTTTCCCCCGTCTATGTAGATTGTAGACGCATAATTTCATATCCGCGGGCCCGTTCTTTACTGATGCAAATGGGCAAAGATCTCCTTTACAATCAAGNGGGANCGGAAGCGTTTGATGTAGTGGCTGGCGGGGAAACTGCTGGTATCCCTTTTGCCGCTTGGATATCAGAATTATTAGGGCTTCCTATGTTATATGTTAGGAAACAACCGAAAGGTTTTGGCAAGAATGCGCGGATAGAGGGTACATTTAAAGAAAANGCACGGGTCCTTTTAGTAGAAGATTTGGCCACTGATGGAGGGAGTAAGCTTAATTTCATCCAAGCAATTCGAGATGCTGGAGGTATTGTCGAACACTGTTTTGTGGTTTTCCATTATGGAAATTTTCCTGAAAGCGTAACAAAGCTTAAGGAGCAAGGCGTCTCACTCCACGGCCTATGCACATGGTGGGATATATTAGAAGTGGCAAAAGAAAAATCTTATACAGATGAAGAACTCCTAACTGTCAGACACTTTCTTAACGATGCCGATTCTTGGACTGAAAAGCACAAGTCAAAAACAACCAACTAATGTGGGCTTTTAATCAATGCTGAAAATTCATGGTAGAAATAACTCTTCAAACGTTCAAAAAGTTGTGTGGGCTCTTGACGAGATGAAGGTTCAATACGAGCGAATAGATGCTGGTGGGGAATTCGGCATTGTAAATGAAGAGCCATACCTTAAAATGAACCCAAACGCGAGAGTTCCAACTCTGGAAGAGGATGATTTCATTCTATGGGAGTCCAATGCTATTGTTAGATATCTCGCAGCAAAACATGGTGATAAAGAATTTTATCCAGATGATCCGAAAGTGCGTGCAAGTTCCGATCGTTGGATGGACTGGCAGCAAACCACCGTAGCACCCGTAATTACACCAATCTTTTGGGGATTAGTTCGGACACCAGAGAATGAGCGGGATATGTCNGTCATTGAAGCAAATCGGCTTAAGATGATTGACGTTATGAAAATCCTCGACAATAACCTTTCTGACAAAACATTTGTTGCGGGTACTAGTTTTAGTATTGGGGACATCCCATTGGGAATTATGGTCTATCGATGGCTCACACTTATAAAGAATCGCCCCGCAATGACCCATTTAGAAAATTGGTATAATCGTTTGACCGAACGCCCATCCTTTGAAAAAAATGTGCTCGAAATTCCGCTAACCTAGTTAGTTTTTTGACTGCTAACAACAGGTTATTGGCTGAAAAGGCCCTCTAATGAAACAACTGCACTGGCTCCTTATTGGGTTATGTTCGCTAATTTTGTTGATAGGCTGTGACGAGACTGAGTCTATATACCTTAACAAGCGAGAAACGGAGCCACCGAAGGGGCAAGGGGCAACAAAAGAGATCTGTACCGTAATCAGAAATTATGCTCCCTTTAGTGTAACTGGGCGGATACAGCTAAAATCACGCGATAGGATAAATTTTAGACTCTCGAAAAACGAAAGTAAGAAAGTTTGCCTCAAAGGAATGCTATACGGTGGAGATACAATCTCATTTTTATTAACCAACTATCTTACACTCCCCCTATTCTCATGTTACTCGAGGTGGGATCGATCTATTGACATTTATGCAAAAAAACATGGAGAGNGCTGGGTTTATAGAGCAACATGTAGAAAATGATGTCCGTCACGCATAAGTATTCTGCGTCNAATGTATACTGTTTAATCAAGTAATTTTTCTCGGTAGAGGCAACCTGTGGAGTTCTGACTCGACAAGATGAGGGGTCACGAAAGAAGGTTGTGCACCCTTAAATTTACACGCCAATCCGCTTGCTACGGTCGCTCTTTGAAGCGAGCTGGTAGTGCATCCCCCTTTGAAAAGACCGGCAGAAAAAGCACCGACAAACATATCACCCGCTCCCACTGTATCAATTNCCTCTACCTTTAATGCATCTATTTTATAAAGACCCTCTCTGTTGGCTAGCAAGCTACCCTTTGGGCCAAGCGTAATGATACATTCGGCATCAAAACGCTCGGAAAATTTTATGGCGTATTCTTCAACTTCTTTTTTTTGACCAAACAAGCTATGAGCTTCGATTTCATTCATTATCAAATAGTCGCAGCGCTCGATCGCGGTTGGTTGAATTACATTTGCTGGAGCGTAATTTAGAATGATTTTACAACCTGCAGCTTTTGCACGAAAAATAATATCCTCTATTTCTTTTATAGGTACTTCCAACTGCAGAACTATGTGCGTGCATAGGCTTAGATCACTATCTTTTATTTGGTTGGAGCATGTCTCAAGATTTGCTCCACTAGCAACAACAATTTGATTTTCGCCATCCTCTTCTACCACGACAAAAGCGGTCCCTGTTGTAGTACCTTTAGAGTTCACACGATTTAGGTTTATTCCCACCTCTCGAAGTGATTTAAGGACCTGGGCTCCGTACGGATCCTTACCAACAGAACCAGCAAACATGACTTCAGCGCCAAGACGAGCAGCCGCCACAGCTTGATTCGCGCCTTTTCCTCCTGGATAAAACGTGTAGGAAGGGCAAAGTACTGTCTCGCCCGGTCTCGGAAGACTTTTTACATTCAGGAAAAAATCTGCATTTATAGACCCAAAAACGAGTATCATAAATTATTCCCTTTCCTATCAAAAATTCTTGCAAGAACATACACCAAAAAGTTGTAATGGGATGCGGTAGAGATTACAAATTACACATGTCGAATATATATCCAGTCATACTTTCCGGTGGCTCAGGGACCAGACTTTGGCCTATATCGAGGTCTTTATATCCCAAACAATTTCTNAAAATAGGAAGCAGTAAAAGCTTTTTTCAAGAAACCGCCCTAAGATTTTTTAATCAGTCTGGGTACGAAAATCCAATCATTATTTGCAATTCTGAACATCGTTTTATCGTTAAAGAACAACTTACAGAATTGGACATAACCCCTACCGCTGTCATATTGGAAGAGGAAGGGCGAAACACGGCTGGGGCNGCTGCCATTGCTTCACTAAAAGTATCTGACCTTGACCCCCATGGGTTGGTGCTTCTATTAGCTTCAGACCATTTGGTCGAAAAACCTTCAACACTTCGACAAGCCATACAAGATGGGAAAGAGGCTGCATGTGCCGATAAAATCGTCATATTTGGCATTAAACCCACAAAACCGGAAACAGGCTATGGGTATATAAAAATAGGTTCGTCGATGGAGGGCTTTGACACTGTTTTCAATGTGGATGAATTTGTAGAAAAACCAGANCAAAAGACGGCGGNGTCATACCTTCAGTCGGGAGATTATCTTTGGAATAGCAGCCTATTTCTTTTCAAACCTNCTTGTTATTTATCAGAGCTTGAAGAACTAAATCCAGAAATTGCTAGAGGCAGCAGGAGAGCATACAAAGAGGCCAAGATGGACCTCGGCTTCCTTCGACTTAACAAAAAATTTTTTAATTTAATACCCTCTATTTCAATCGATTACGCAGTAATGGAAAAAACTCCAAACGCAGCTATCGTGCCGGTAGCCCCGGGTTGGAATGATATTGGCTCATGGGATGCCTTNTGGGAAACTCTTAAGAAAGATGAACTAAATACAGCAACCATCGGAGATGTAATAAGTTTTAAAACAAAAAATACACTTGTCCATTCCACGTCGAGGTTAGTTGCTGCTATTGGTTTGGATAACATCATTGTTGCAGAAACTTCCGATGCCGTATTAGTTGCCAATAAAGATCACTCTCAGTCTGTAAAATTGGCGGTGGCTGAACTGGAGACCCTGAATCGCTCTGAACACATAGCGCACAATATCGTTCACCGTCCCTGGGGTACTTTTGAAATACTTAACACTGGTTCCAAATACCAAACTAAACGCATTACCGTTGATCCTGGAGCGAGCCTTTCCCTTCAAAGCCATAAAAAGAGAGCAGAGCATTGGGTTGTCGTGGAGGGCATTGCCAACATAACACTCGGCGAAGACCCACAGCACTTAGAAAATCTGGAATTGCACCCTAACCAATCGACTTACATACCAATTGGTTTCCTGCATCGTCTAGAAAACAAACAACAAACACCTCTTGTTATTATAGAGGTTCAAACTGGCGAGTACCTAGGAGAGGATGATATTGAGCGTTACGAAGATCTGTATGGTCGTAACGTCAATAAGATTCATCCAACAAAAANATAATTTCTTTAAATCGAAGCGACCAAGTCTAGGCTCTGATTTTTAGCGCCAGTTTCTACTTGGTGGACGGCATCTACTAACTTTTTGTTCACGGGGGCGTCCAAACCAATCTCTTTTGCTTTTTCGACCACAAAACCATTTATGGCGTGGATTTCGGTTCTCCTTTTTTTTGCTATATCTTGCGCCATAGATGGTCGCGACGCATCACTCCTTCCAACGGCACTTTCCTCCATAGTATTTTCCATATTATTGATCATCTCTTCGTCGCCATCCATAGCTTTAACCCATTCATTTGGCGCAAATTTATTTATNGTCTCAAGCTCATATCCCAAGGCCTGCCCGATCTTTACGGCCTCACCAGCNAAGCGTATGCTAAGCCGTCTAGTTATAGTTTCCTTATCACACTCGTTTGCCCCCATACCTGTAGCAGCGCAGATTCCATTTCTCATTGCGTTTGCGACTAGCTTTGACCACCTCTCACCCCATAGATTTGAAGTTACTTTTGCACTGTCTACCGCCGACAACAGTCGCACTATTTCTTCTATTCTAGGTGTGACGCGCCCATGCACTTCGCCTGCTCGGAACACTGTGTGTTTTTTTCCACCTAGTGGAACACCTCTTCTCACAACTCCTGGCCCGGTCAGTTCAACGGCTATTTTAGCTGCAATACAGCCGGTTGTGCGCCCCCAACCCACAATACTAGCTATCGTTTCCTCATTGATGCAATTCTGCAAAGAGACACAGAACCCGGTTGGTGATAAATAGTCTTTAATGAGCATTGTTGCCCAAGCTGTATCGTAGGACTTTACGCATATAAACGCGATGTCAATTGGGGCCTCTCGTGCCAGAGATTGCACTTCCGTTAAACTAATCGCCCGAGCCGGAGTGTTAAAACATTCTTCAGTTGTCAGACCTTCTAACGTCAATCCATTATTATTGATAGCTGACACATGTTCAGGCCAGGGGTCTACAAAAATTACATCCTCGCCCATTCGTGCCATATAACCGCCTACGTATGAGCCTACCGCTCCGGCACCCATTATTAAAATTCTTTTTGCCACTTAGGTCTCCCCGTTTGTATTTCTCTTGCTTAAAATTTAGTTGCCCCAATCGTAAGTCGATGCATTACCCGTCTCTCACCATGATAATCATTTAAGGCTCTGTGCTGCGTGCAACGATTATCCCACAAAACTAGTGTTCCTTTCCTATACTTCACCCGACACGTAAAATCTGGCTGAGTTGCATGAGTTTTTAAAAAGTCTAGTAAGGGTTTACTTTCTTCAACTCGCATATCCTTAAAACGTAAGAGGTGACCGGAACTTATATAAAGCGCCTTTTGACCGGTCTCAGGGTGCTTGCGGACAATTGGGTGATAAAACGATTCTTCTGACCTATCTAAATTGGCAACATCGAAACGAGTGGCGTTCATCACATTACGCCTGCCGCCGGCATGCTTTANGGCGGCAGAATATTCCGCCTCCATGTCTTCTAATAAAGACTTTAACCCCTCAGATAAACTTTCATAAGCCAAATATAGGTTTGTAAGCATTGTGTCGCCGCCCTTTGACGGTACCTCGAGGGAATACAACATAGTACCCATAGGAGGCAATTCCGTGAAAGACATATCGGAGTGCCAATTGCCTCCAAAATTTTTTTTCTCATCTGGCTCTTTGCGGATTTCAAATATTTCGGGATGTTGGTGTAATCCCTCAACGAAAGGATATTTAACTAATTTACCAAATTTCTGCGCAAATAATTTACAAGCCTCAGGGGTCAAGGATTGATCATGGAAAACAATTACTAGGTTTTCTAAAAGAGCTTGGTGGATTTCTGTAAAAACTTGATTGCTGAGATTTTTACTTAGGTCGACCCCGCTTATTTCTGCCCCCATTGCACCTGACAAAGGAGCCACACTTATTGATTGATAGTCCATGTATACTTTCCTAAATCGAAACAACTCAAAAAACTAAAAGTTAATTCTTCTATCTGTAGTGCGATCGCAGCAGTGAGATCAATAGGAATTTATTGACATAGGTATTACTTTAAACCAAACCTAAACTAACCAACGTCACTTTAATTCCAGAAACCGAAGAGATGATCAAACGAATGAGACATTTTTGCGATTCAAATCTTCTGATGCACATCCATTACCCGTGTCGTGATATCCCAAAAAAAATCGTACCGTCTCCATAGTGTTTGATTCCTTTTTCCCTGTNCTTTTATCCCTTTTATCGGCATTTCTTTTTGCTTTAGGGGCTCAGTTTCAAAGTCTAGGATTGGTGCATATGGACTCTCGAAGTGGTGCAGCAATAACCATCTCAACATCTGCGATGCTATATCTTTTAGTATCGCCATTCTTTTTAAACTTAGAGTATCTTCTTGAACCCGCGATACTAATATTTGTTTTAGTTGGTTTATTTAGACCCGCTGTCTCGGCGAACTTAGCCCTTGCTGGGTTGAAATTCCTTGGCCCAACTCTCTCGTCGACCCTTACTTCAACCGCGCCACTATTTGCCGTTGGGCTTGGTATTATTTTCCTCGACGAAGTTCTTAATTTTTCGATAGGAATTGGCACGCTGGTAATTGTATTAGCGATCATGATGCTCGCGAAAAAAGACGGAAAAATTTCGTCTGGCTGGCCTCTTTGGGCACTTGCTCTTCCAATTGGCGCAGCTGCTATCCGTGCGCTTGCACACGTGCTTACAAAAGTTGGCATGGAGGAAATACCTGATGCTTATTTGGCAGGTCTTATAGGTTTTGTTGTCTCGGCCATTGTAACCCTTATAATTCATAAATCACGCAGGGTATCCTCTACTATTTCTTTAAAAAACCCAGGAACAAAGTGGTTTATGAGCGCAAGTGCGTGTTTTAGTCTCGCTGTTTTATCGCTTAATACTGCGCTTTATAATGGGCAAGTAATTCAAGTGATCCCTATCGTGGCGGCCTCGCCAATTTTTACCCTTTTACTAAGCATCGGTATATTTCGACAAGAGGTTATTACAAAGCGGATTGTTTTAGCCGTTTTTATGGTTGTCCCCGCGGTGATGCTTATAGCCACAGCATAAATTTGCCTGTCCAAACTGAGGGTAAACCATCTTTCTAAGAAAAATTTGCAACCTCAATCGAAATCTAAAAAACTTATGGCCAGCCTGGTGGGCGATAAGTATGCCAATCAGTTGCCCTTTGATAGGTTGCACCTGCCTGAATAAGCAGCTGTTCTGAGAGCTTGTGGCCTACTAATTGACATGATAAAGGGAGGCCATCCTTATTAAAACCACATGGCATTGCGATCGTTGGNAGTCCCGAAAAGTCCATTGGCACGGTAAACCTTGAGTCCCATGGATCTCTGTTTTTAGGAATTGGCCCATAGGCATCCTCTTCGGTGTAGGGGTATGCTGCTCTAGGTGAGGAAGGACAAAGTAGTAAGTCTATTCCCTCCATTGTTTTGTGCAGTTCGCCATTACAAAGCATGCGAGCCTCTTGAGCTCTCACATAATCTTTTGAGCTAAATTTTTCACCCCTTTCCAGCCATTCCTTGAACCACAAACCGTACTCATTATTTCTATCAGGNAAAAATTCACGGTGAGCATCCGCCGCCTCCGAGCTGCAGAGGACGGGCCAAGCAGCTAAATATTCACGCAGTCTTTTGGGCATAGATACTTCAATAATTTCAGCCCCTAATTCTCGCATAATGTTTAATGCCGCCGACATGGCTTCTGTAAAGTCTGTTTCTATGTCTTGAGAACTATATTCTTGATCCCAACCTATTTTGAGGCCTGTTAATCCTTTATTTACTGTTTCAAGTAGATTTGGCACTGGGGCTAATAATGACGTTGGATCGTTTGGGTCCTCACCTGAAATAACCTGCATGACGAGACCGGCATCAATTACGGTCCGCGTCAATGGCCCCACGTGATCCAGAGACTGCGCAAGATCCAACACTCCNTAGCGGCTTACCCGGCCCCAAGTTGGTTTTAGACCGACAGTACCACAAACCGCTGCGGGGTGTCGTATTGAACCCCCAGTGTCACTGCCCAGGGTTGCAAATGCCAAGCCCGCGGCAGTGGCAACACCGGAACCACTAGACGATGCTCCAGGCCAGTGGTCTTTGCGCCATGGATTTTGAGGAACGTCCCGTCGAGGATTATATCCTGCCATCGCACCCTCTGTTAAATTCAGCTTCCCCAATAAAACTGCGCCGGCTTCTTTAAATTTGTTAACAACCGTCGAGTCAAATTCAGGTACGAAGTCCTCTAAAACCGCTGTGCCGCCCATTGTCCGTACACCTTTTGTGAAACATAAATCTTTGATAGCGATCGGAACACCATGAAGCGGCCCCCTATACTTTCCCTTCATAATATCTTCTTCGGCTTTTTCAGCTTCAATCATAGCTTCATCCACCATCACNGTTGCGTATGATTTCAGTTCTGGATCTATGGCCGTTATCCTAGAGAGAAGAAGCTTCGTTACTTCAACGGGNGAAATAACTTTTGTCTCGATAAGTTTTGATAACTCTGAGATTGATAGATAATGTAATTGATCAGACATCTTTTTATAACCCAACGCTTTTGCTGCAAATTTTCTTTTCAATTCAAAGGGCAAGCATTTCAAACTTCTCAGGGATACATGTTATGACAGATTATATAGGAATCATAGGGCTTGGAAACGCCGGGTCCGCAGTAGCTAGCGCGCTTGCCAAAAAGACGCGTGTTATTGGGTTTGACGTAAACCCAGACTGTAAAAACGCGGCCGAGGCTAACGGTATACGATGGGCAAACGATTACCAGGAAATTGCAGAACATGCGGATAAAATCATTCTNTCCCTTCCAAAGCCCGNAATTTCTGTTGCTATAACAAAAACACTTGCTGAACTCTCAAAAAAGCCAAAACTAATAATCGAAACCAGTACTGTGACACCACAAACTGCCAAAACTTGTTTTGAAATTTGTGAAAATAGCGGCATCGCTTATGTGGATGCTGCAATAGCCGGAGGTGTTGCAAGTATGGCATCTGGGTCCATCACCTTTTTCCTTGGTGGAACGANCGAACATAAAGATCAAGCTCGCCCTATTTTGAATCTGATTGCAAGCAATATTTATGACCTTGGTCTGATAGGCGCGGGGATGGGAACAAAGGTAGTGAATAATGGTATAATGCACGCGCTGATGGTTGTTTTAATCGAGGCATTTACGATGTCAAATAAGCTGGGTGTTCCAAGCCAGACAATGATTGAAATTCTAAACAGAGATGAGGGAATTTTGCGACCATTAGTGCATAGGGTTCAAGAGCGGATGCAAGAAGGAAATTATNAGGGAGGTATGTCNGTTACTAACGCTAGAAAAGATTCTGTCTTNGCACTTGAGACCGCCCAAGAACTTGGAGTCCCTCTGTTTGCTACATTGGCAGCACATACACCCTATGAAATAGCAGAAGCAAAAGAGATGGGAGATTTAGATTACGCCTCGTTAGCCCTTTTATGGGAAGAATGGTCGAAAGTTAACTTCAAGCTCGAAAACTAATTCTTCCCATAAGACAAGTCAGAAAAGTCACATGTCTAAATCAGACGAAACACCATACTCTTTAGCTAAGGCAGCAAGTTTTTCCCAGGTCGCGTCTTCAACTTGTATACCGTCTCTACGGCGTTCCATCTCTTGTTTATGCTCTATTTCACCTGGGTATAAGACCTCATCAAAACCTTCCGCTGGCTGAGTTGCTTTGAGGTATTCAGCAAATTCTGCTACTTCTCTTTTAAAAACATCCAAAGGTCTAAAGGCCTCCACCTTGAAAACGGCCATAAAACATCCATCATTATGCCGTCCCGTAGGTTCAACGCCATGTCCTAATCCCGTCAATATGCCCGAAAAAATTTCAATCATTGCGGAGAGGCCATATCCCTTATAACCCTCTGTTCCACCCAAGGGCAGCAGCGGTCCTCCCGCCTTGAATGCTGCAGGGTCTGTGGTTGCCCGACCTTCTTTATCTACAATCCAACCTTCAGGGATATTATTCCCTCTCGCCAAAGCCAGGTTTATNTTGCCCGCAGCAACTGCTGAAGATGCCATATCAATAAAAAAGGGCCCATCAAGATCGGATGGCATCGCAATCGAAATTGGATTTGTGCCTAGGCGTTTCTCTCTTCCACCAAACGGGGCGACGGCTTTAGGACCTCGNCCAGAATCAGCGGTTATTANAGCAATCATTCCTTCTTTTGCGGCCATCAATGGGTAAGTTGCTAAACGTCCTATATGCCCCTGNCGGAAAACAGTCGTAGCTGCAACATTCTGTTGTCGCGCTTTTTCAATCGTAAGCTGCATTGCCCGTTCATTAGCTACATAACCAAATCCCCAGTGCCCATCAACGACTGTGGTTGTGGGAGATTCTTGAATGATTTCCCACTTTGCGCCGGGTACAATATCACCCTTTAGAACTCTCTCTATATAAGTAGGNATCTGTATAATACCGTGGCTATCATGCCCGGCCAAGTTTGCGCTAATCACATGCCTNGCTACAATTTTACTTTCATTTTCAGGGGCACCTGCTCCTTGAAGTAATTTTTCGGCTATTCGTGTGGCGTGATCCGCACTTATTGTAGGCATTTTTTCTATTCCCTAAATTTGAAGAGTTCACTTTAACGTCTTAATGGCCACCATTGGGCATTGGAATTTTCCAATGTGACGGCGCAGGGTAATCTAAGCCCAAATTATCCCGGAGTGTTGCTCCTTCGTAATCCTTATGAAAAATACCCCTTTTCTGCAATTCGGGAACAACATACTTCACAAAATCCTCGTAGGCTCCGGGAACATGCGTTGCTGCTATTACAAACCCATCGCACGCACGGGTCGAAAACCACTCTTCCATAATATCTGCAACATCTTTCCCGCTCCCAACCCATGGTCTATGCAAAAGGCCCCTGCCGCTATATTTCATGAACTCGTTGGGTGTAGGATTCGTTTTGCCACTTGCTTCCAAGACGCGATCTCGAATCCCCTGTATACCCTGCATCCCCTGAATTTCATCATCCGACAGTGGCTCGTCTCGGCCTCGACTTGCAAAATCAAAATTCAACGCCTCAGAAAGTAAAGACAACTGATCCAAATCCGTTGGTAATGTATCTATAAGTGCTCGCTTATCTTCAGCTTCTGCTCTNGTTTCCGCTGTTACACAGTGCGTTAATACAGCCACCTTTACTTTCTCCGGGTCTCTNCCATGATCTGCCACATTTTGCTTGAANGCNGCNTATTCCTTACGACCTGTTTCTAAGTTTGGATAAGCGACGAAGACTAACTCAGCCCAGCGAGCAGCAAACCGCTGGCCTCGTCCGCTTTGACCGGCTTGAATTAATACTGGGTGCCCCTGCTCTGAACGCGGGACGGTAAATGGCCCCCTTGAGTTGAAAAATTTCCCCTCAAAATCCAATCGATGAATTTTCTTAGGGTTGGCAAAGCGATTATTAATCTTATCATTCAGTATCGCGCCATCTTCCCAGGAGTTCCAATGTCCTAGGACAACCTCCATAAATTCATCTGCGCGGTCATACCGTTTATCGTGATCTACAACTTCATTTGTTCCCATGTTCATAGCTTCGCCGTCATTCAGTGAAGTTACAATATTCCATGCTGCACGACCTTTACTCATTAGATCCAAAGTTGCGAATACTCTAGCTACATGAAATGGTTCATAATACGTCGTTGAGTATGTAGATCCCAATCCCATTCGTTCCGTTGCCATTCCCATAGTCATCAAAACTGTGACCGGGTCCATTTTTACGCAACGAATACCTCCCTCAACTGTATGTTCATGGTTTCCACCGAGCATATCGGGCATTGCCAACCTATCGTCAAAAAAACCAAGATGGAACTTTCCTTCTTCGAGCACTTTACCGATATGCCTATAGAAATCTGGTGAAGTATAGTCGACGCGTGAGTCCGGATGCCGCCATGAGGCAGCAAAATTAGTGCAGTTTTGAGCTTGCAAAAAACCAATGAGTGTCATCTGGCGCATAAGTGTATCTATCCAATTTTTTTATAACGCAATTGATCTTAAAGTTAATCGACCTTTATAGAGTTGTCGACCAAGGTTAAAGACATCATACCGATAATTATTAATTGTCTTTTAGTTNAAGGAGATGTGCCCGGGAGCAACCNATAAAAATTTTTTGAGAATGTATCAAACAANTAAAGCCCCAGTGGCTNAGCCACTGGGGCATCANTGAAAAAATTNTAANGAANTTATTTCGGCAAAGAGCCTTGAACCCCTTCTACATAAAAGTTCATTCCTANAAGCATNCCTGCNTCAGCAATCTTGCCTGCTTCAACAACAAGCTTTCCAGNCTGGTCTTTAATTGGACCCGTAAATGGGTGCAAATNNCCANTNCGNATNNNNTCNTCNGTTTTNTTNGCNAGAGCAGCTNCATCACTCGNGCATATTTGTATACGGCGCCATTTCGACCATGCCTTCTTTTAGNCCATACCATACGTCTTGCGATTTCCAAGAGCCNTNCATCATTGCTTTGGTTCGCTCTACATAGTAAGCACCCCAATTGTTCACGATGGCAGAGAGTTGGGCTTTCGGTGCAAACTTAATCATGTCGGATGCTTGCCCAAAGCCTTTCACTCCTCTGTTTTCAGCAACTTGGAGCGGCGCCGGTGAGTCAGTATGCTGAGTAATGATATCTGCGCCCTGGTCGATTAGAGCCTTTGCCGCATCACCCTCTTTGCCAGGATCATACCAGCTATTAACCCAGACTACGCTTATGCTCATTTTGGGATTAACCGAACGAGCACCTAACATAAATGCATTTATACCTCGCACGACCTCCGGTATTGGGAAAGAAGCAACGTAGCCAATTTTATTCGTTTTGGAGACTTTACCTGCTATCACACCAGCTATGTATCTGCCTTCATAAAAGCGAGCACTGTAAGTTCCAACATTTTTTGCCTGTTTATATCCAGTGGCGTGTTCAAATTTAACATTTCCAAACTTTTTCGCCGCTTTCAATGTTGGGTTCATAAACCCAAATGATGTGGTAAAGATTAATTCATGGCCTGACGAAGCTAACTGTCTAATGACCCGCTCTGAGTCTGGCCCTTCCTTGACGCTTTCCACAAACGTTGTTTTAACTTTGTTCCCCAATGCTTTTTCAACTGCCAATCGAGCTCTATCATGTTGGTATGTCCAGCCGTGATCGCCAATAGGTCCAACATAAACAAATCCAACCTTTGTCTCTGCATGTGACATAGATGAAAGAGTTGAGCTTAGGCCCAACATGGCCACCGCCATAACTATAAAACCAAAACTTTTTTTCAATTTCATTACTGTCCCTTATCCTTTTTATTTTCAGTTAAAGTTTAAATCTGCTTTTTCTTTGCAAAAAGTCACCTCGACGGTGTAAACGCCTTTCCAATACTTTGCGGCGCGTTAAGGCGGATCTTAGCACCATCTCTTGAGATTATAACAAGAACGACAATTGTAGCGAGATACGGCAGCATAGACATAAATTGAGACGCTATCTCAAGACCCCAACCTTGAACATGAAGCTGTAAAATAGTTATCGCTCCAAATAGGTACGCCCCCAATGCAACCCTCCCAGCTCGCCAAGTGCCAAAAACAACCAAGGCTACCGCAATCCAACCTCGGCCTGCTGTCATATTCTCTGCCCAAAGTGGTGTATATGCCAGAGAAAGATAAGAACCGGCCAAACCGCACATGAAACCGCCAAATAATATCGCTAAAAAACGCACTAGTAGAACTGGGTATCCAAGTGCGTGTGCCGAATCGTGAGATTCACCTACAGCTCGCAGGATCAATCCTAAGCGTGTTTTTGATAAAAAATAAGCTACAAGCACTGCCATAAAAAATGAAAGATAAACTAAAAAATCCTGTCCAAACAAAATCTGACCAATCACAGGCATGGCCGATATTGGACCCAAATCTAGTTTTGGTAATGGTTCTAAAGCAATACCGACAAATCCCGTTCCAACTAATGCGCTGAGCCCAATTCCAAAAATTGTTAAAGCTAAACCCGTTGCAACTTGGTTCGCNANAAATATCAAGACAAGAANGCCAAAGACNNAAGCCAGACTAGTACCTGCAGCTGCTCCTGCTAAAACACCCAACACNGCACTATCNGTAATCGTTGTTGTCGCAAAAGCAGTAATTGCTCCAATTAACATCATACCTTCTACACCTAGATTCAACACACCCGATTTTTCAGTAATNAGCTCGCCAGTTGCAGCGAGAAGCAGCGGCGTTGATGCTGTTATGATCGTNAAGACAATTGCAACTANATCCATATTCTATTCTCTNTCNCGTGCTTTTAGAAANGGTTTATANCGNAGGCGATATCTNGCAAGAACATCACAGGCNANTANGNANAACAANATTANGCCTTGNAATAANCCAGTCACAGCTGCCGGCAGACCTATTTCGATCTGAGCATTCTCTCCACCAATGTAAGTTAAGGCCATTATCAAACCAGCAAACAATACCCCCACTGGATTTAAACGTCCGAGAAATGCGACGATGATCGCAGTAAAACCNTACCCCGGCGATACTGAAGGTAACAACTGCCCAATCGTTCCCGATACTTCTGATATGCCGGCCAACCCAGCCAGACCTCCGCTTATAATCATAGATAGCCAGATAAGTTTTGCTCTATCNAAACCAGCATGCTTTGCAGCGGCTGGCGCCAAGCCAACCACTTTGAACTGATATCCCAACACTGTTCGACTCAAAAGTATATAAATTATAAGAACCGACAAAAGAGCAAAACCTGTTCCAAGATTTANTCGAGTGCCCTCNAGTAAAATAGGCAACATGGCAAAATCTGAAAAAATCTCGCTTTCCGGAAAATTATATCCGCCGGGGTCCCTCCATGGTCCATGCACTAAGTAACTCAAGATAAGTAACGCAACATATGACAGCATTAGACTGGTGAGTATTTCATTAGCATTAAACTTTGTTTTCAAAAATGCTGGTATCATACCCCACACGACACCGCCTAATATTCCCATGAGTAATACGGCGGGAAGTACTAAAAAACTTTCTTGAGTATTTAAGAATAACGCGGTTCCGCCACCCGCTATGGCGCCCATAGTGAACTGGCCCTCCGCCCCAATATTCCAAACATTGGCTTTAAATCCAATTGACAGCCCCACGCCTATAAGAATTAACGGGGTTGCTTTAACAATTAGCTCCGTAACACCAAACCCAGTCGTTAAAGGCTGAATAAAAAAAGTATACAGAGACATCCAAGGGTCTTTATCAAGAACCGAAAAGATGATTATGCCACTTAGAATAGTAAGAACTATTGCCATGATGGGAGACAATGCTAGCCACGACTTTGACTGTTCTACCCGACGCTCAAGAGTGAACATGCGCTAATTTCCTGAGATAGTATTAATGTTCATATCTTTGCCCGCCCATCAAAACACCAATTTCCTCCATAGAAACTGCGGCAATGTCGCCAAGAATAGAAATCATGCCATCAGCCATAACGGCTATNTTGTTACAAACTTCGAATATTTCGTCGAGATCTTGAGAAATGATAATTACCGCAGCCCCACTTTTTGCTAGATCCAAAAGAGCGCGTCTTAGTATTATTGCCGCGCCGACATCAACGCCCCAAGTAGGTTGTTCAATTATCAAAATCGAAGGCTGCTGAAGTATTTCTCTGCCTACTATAAATTTTTGAAGATTCCCTCCAGATAAACTTCCAGTTTCTGCTTGAACACCGGTTGTTCTGACGTCAAAATTTGAGATGATACTTTCTGCAAATGACCTGGCTTTAGCTTGATCAATAAACCCACTTTTTTCCAAATCGCAAGTTTTCAAGGCTGTAAGGAAGACATTTTCAACAAGGCTCATTTCGGTTACTGCCGCGTGACCTTGCCTTTGCTCCGGCACGAATCCCGCACCCAGTAATCGACGCTCTGCTGCTCCCTTTGAAGTCACCATTTGGTCATTAAACTTTATTATCGATGGCTCGTCTAAATCCTTTACCTCACCTGATAGAACCGACATTAACTCGGTCTGCCCGTTGCCAGCAACGCCCGCAATTCCCAAAATTTCACCACCACGTACAGTGAAGGATATATTCTTTAATTTAACTGAAAAAGGATCTTTNGACGTATAATTTAAGTTGTCGATATGAATTCGTTCGACACCATGGGCAGTCAATCTCCCTCTATTAATCTCTGGCAACTGGGACCCAACGAGCAGTTCTGCCATTTTTTTTATCGGCTCCTTAGATGGGTCACAATTAGCAACCACTCTACCTGCCCGTAAAATGGTTGCTGCATGGCAAATCTTTTTTATTTCGTGAAGCTTGTGACTAATGTACAGGATGGCACAGCCCCGCTTTGACAAAATGTTCAGTGTTTCAAATAAACTTTGCGCTTCCTGAGGTGTTAAGACAGATGTAGGTTCATCAAGAATAAGAAGTTTAGGTGATTGTAATAAACACCTCACAATTTCAACTCTTTGCCGTTCTCCGACTGAGAGGGAATGGACGTAGCGATCTATCTCAATCGAGAGACCAAAATTTCTTGAAACCTCGTCTATACGAGATCTCAATTCTTGTGTTTTCCATTTTTCGTCGATGGCCAAGGCAATATTTTCCATAACAGTCAGCGCCTCAAAAAGAGAAAAGTGCTGGAAGACCATTCCAATGCCTAATGACCTTGCCTGGCTCGGACCAAAAATACTTACAGCATCGCCCTCCCATTTGATGCTGCCCTGATCCGGCCTTAAAAGTCCGTAAATAATCTTTACCAAGGTCGATTTACCCGCACCATTTTCTCCCACCAACCCATGGATTTCACCAGGCATCACCCTCAAATCTATAGCATCATTCGCCAGTATGCCTGGAAAGGCTTTGCTTATTCCGCCTAGCTCCAAAAGTGCATTAGGTTCACCGCTTGCTTTGTCGTAACTTGATTTCATATTATTCTGACTATTATTCAACGCCGGTATCAAAACAGCTTGCGCAGGATTGCTATAGTTATTTAATAGTTATGCTTTTCATAAAGATTTTCTCAAGACAAAACTTTGATTAGCTTTACGCATTAAAGAAAACTCTTNCTCATCCCCAATGGCTAAAGTTAAAACGTCCACTCAACTGTATTTAATGCCATAAAGTTTTTCCATCTGTTAAGTTCATCTTCAATTCTTTTCTTANGACTCTTGGTTAAAATTATNCCTGATTCCAACCACAAACCNTTAACGGTNAGTCGCGAAGNCTCTCTATGGGATTTAAGTTCAATCCGACCTATAAACCTTTCACCTTCAAGTATTGGGCACACATAATACCCAAATTCTCTTTTTCTCTCTGGAATAAATATTTCTATTTTGAAGTCGAACCCAAAAAGACGTTGAGTTCTTTTTCTATCTCTTATTAGTGGATCGAAAGGTGATAGGAACCTTACTCGTTTTGGCGGGTCAGGAAGCATCGTTGCTAATTCGGTAATATCAACTCTAGCATAAACCTCTCTCCAGTTTCCCTCGGCATCCTCTATTTCTATCTTTTTGAGAGAGTTCCTTCCCTTTTCTTGACACCATGATCTGGCTTCCCCAACAGAAATACCATTCCAAAACCTTGCTATTTCCGATTCTGTGCCAAATCCAATTCTCTCTAACGCCGTTATACAGTTCCAAGAAACAAAATCCTCGAGTGTTGGCTCCAACTCCAGAATGGTTTTTGGCACAACATTCTTTGTTACGTCGTAAACTTTCTGAAAATTTTTGCGTCCGGCAACCGCCAATTGACCCGTTCGCCACAAAAAAACCAACGCCGCTTTTGAAGGGTTCCAACCCCACCAACTTCCAGATTCTGATTTTTGATTAGATATGTCGCTGGCAACTCTGACATCTCTAGCTCTAACTGGGCCATTAGTTTCAACGTAATTTAATACTTCGCTGCATATTTTATCTGGTTCACTTCCAATTCTTTTAAGCCACCATTTGCTTCTGCTTATTTTTTCTTTTGCTCTATCAAACCTTGCGCGCCAATATGGGAAAAATGTCATTGGTATTATTGAGGCATCGTGCGTCCAGTTTTCAAAAAGCGTCCGATCGTCTTCAAGATGCTTTTTCAACCATTCTCTCTTGTAAGACCTGTGACGAGAAAATAAAATATGATGGTGTGCTCTTTCGACCGTCTTAATGCTATCAATTTGAACAAAACCCATTTTATTTATCATTTTCGGAAGATCATGATCTTCACGCTCTCGGTCTTTTAAATCTGACAGCCCATGAAGATACAGAAATAAACGTCTAGCATCAGTATTAGAAATTTTATCCGTCATCGCCGTATCTTTGTGTTACGCCTTTGAANTACCCTAAAACAAGATTGTAAACTTAGTCTTCTGTTTCACCGTTATTTGCTACCAATACTGTCAAAAAAAATAGACTGGTAAAAGCAAGTATCATAATAATGACAGCCATCGGCACGGCGGTGCCGTCATAAAAAGAGCCGACAAGGAAGCCACAAAAGGCGCCTAAGGTCATTTGTGTAAAGCCAAAAAGTGATGCCGTGGTTCCCGCAAGTTCTGAGAACGGCTCAAGCGCTATTGAGATAGCATTTGCCCCTATAAAACCTATGCTACCTATAATAAAAAATAATGGGATGATTATACCAATTATCCCCAAAACATCAAAAAATGAAGCCCCAACTAGTACGACAGAGCCCATACACATCATGCTAACGCCAATACGTAGCATTACTAGTGGGCCATATTTTATGACTGTTCTTGCATTTATCAAGTTTGTTCCAATTATACCTAAAACATTTAACCCGAATAAAAAGCCATAATATTGATCTGGGATTTTAAAAAGATCGATATAGATAAAAGGTGACGCAGCGAAATACGTGAACATGCATGAGAAAGCTAACGCCCCAGATAAGATACTGCCTATGGAACGGCTATTTCTAAGTATTGTTCGATACCCCAAGACTATTGAGACTAAACCTAAGGTATTGCGTTTCTTTTTCGGTAACGTCTCAGGAATTTTAAGAATCAATATCAAAAGGCAAATGATTCCAAAAAGAAGAAGTGCAAGAAAAATTGAACGCCATCCAAAAAAGATTAGCAGATAACCGCCGAATAGGGGTGCCATTAAGGGTGTGAATGAAAAAGCCAAATTAATAAAAGACTGAGCTTGAGCGGCTTTTTTTCCAGTAAAAACATCTCTTACCATCGCCCGGGCGATAACGCCCCCAGCTGCCGCCCCTAAAGCTTGAAAAAACCGAGCGGCAACAAGTTCCATCATTGTACCGGCAAAGAAGCAAAACAAACTACCCAAACAATATATTAA
>FUFK010041473.1_pt1 | contig 32890 bp, 57 predicted proteins | sample 1021851 | NCBI WGS metagenome assembly FUFK01 (sample SAMEA51879418, study PRJEB19060) | metagenome | reverse complement strand
TTCATATCTATCACCCCCTAAAATACACCTCCCATATTCATTGTCACCTGTACTTTTGGATAGGGTTGTTCAAATAACCAAATCAGTATACCCGTTAAGTATGTGTAACAAATTGAAACAATACTTAGAAGAGAATGGCTTGTCCCAAAGAGAGTTTGGTGAGCGCATTGGTGTAAGACAGTCAGTTGTCAGCAGGTGGGTGTCAGGCAAGGCATATCCCGATTGGGAGTGTTCCCTGCCACGCATCATCAAGGCGACGGGCGGCAAGGTTGATGCCAATAGTTTTGTGGAGGATTTAGATGACTGATTCAAGGCAAAAAGGCGCGGCGGCAGAGAGAGTCGTGGTTAATTTGGTGAAGGATAGTCTTGGCGATTTAATTGATGTCAGCACAGTCAAGAGAAACTTAGACCAGTATCAGGACAGTGGATGTCCAGATATAATTATTGACAACTTATTCTCGTTAGAGGTGAAGCATTACAAATCTGGTCGTTGGTATAAGGATGCTTGGCTGAAGCAGTGCAGGGATGCGGCGGCAAAATTAAACATGATTCCAATATTGGTTTGGCGTTATGACAGAATGGATTTCAAGGCAACTGTCCCGCTATATTTTGTTGACAGGGGCTTTCAGTTTGAGGATGAGGAAAACTTTCCGACGGAAGGCAATGGCACTGACTTGCTGACAATGGAGTTTGATACCTGCCTGATGTTAATGCGTGAGTGGTTATGTGATGAATGATTCACTAATCAAATACAGGCGGCGTATGGGTCAGGTAAAGGACTTCAAGAGCTTGTTTATTGGCGACTATACACCTAGCGATATTGACGTGTGTTATCAGCTAAATTCTCATGGTTTAATTATTTTGGGTGAGTTGAAAGTGTCAGGCGTGGAAGTCCCGACGGGTCAAATGATTATGTTGCGAGATATAGTTAATACTTACTTGCTGGCAGGAAAACGTGCGCTGTTATTCATTGGAGAGCATGTAACACATCCAAGCCAGCCGATAGACGTGGGGCAGTGTAACGTAATTGAGATTGAATATGTTGACCCCAATGACTACACATTCAAGAAAGCAAAAGACATAAATCAGCCAGTTATAGATGTTATGCACCGCTATCTTAGAGCATGTGGTGTAGATGTGNAAANTAANACTTGACAGATTNACGAACCNTTTTANNCTTGAGNCGTAGNCGAACANNATNANACACTTAACACATACACAAGCAAACATATTTCACACCAGCCCNCAGCGCAGTGTGAATATTGTTTGCGCTTGTCGTTTAATGCTTAAAGAAAAGATAACAAAACAACTAACACGATTAACAAGGTTGTATAGGAGATGNATAGGTTTNGATAAGACAGTTATCACGTCAGGGATTTAAGGATANNTGCGTCTATTGTTAGACGTTAAAAGAGGAGAGAAAACTATGGATTATAATCAGCGTAAAAATGCGGTATGGGCTAACGTATTAAAGCCCATGACTATTATGATGTCGCCGCCGCGACATCTTGCTAGTAATGAGGAAGGTAAGAAACTTTATCTTGAAACCTTATTCGATGCTATCAATGGTCAACTACCACCAGAAATGGAAGTAGAAGAATTTAACCACGCTTGCCAGACACTTTCAAAACGATTGATTGAGAAGACAACTATAAGAACTTACTATCTCGCGGCGGATTGTAAGACTACAGCGTTGTCAGTTGGGCAGGAATGGTTAAAGAAAAAAGAACACCTTGCCAGCTATGAAAACCCAAAGAAGCAAAAAGAAGAAATAAAACGCAACAAAGACAATCCTGAAAGCATGGGCTGGAGTCTTGAAAGCATAGCGCAACACAAGGAAAACTTGCGCCAAGCAATCGAAAATGACGAATTACAAGGTACTCTTGCTCAATCATTCAGGCAAATTCTTGATAGTGCAGAAGCTAAGATATTGGCAAGGCAAGAGACGCCATATTAAAGGCATTAACCCTGCAAGCCTAAAAACGATTTAACATACCCGACGGATCGCGGGCAAAGCCCGCGACCGTCTATAAAGCCTATATAACGCCTGTCAGGGCGTTTTATTGTTTTTTGGTGTTAGGGTATCAGAAAAGAAAAAACCCGCCATATATCGCTATATGACGGGCTGGAGTTATTCTTTTAAAATTTATTCTGTTAGGTTTTCAATAATTAAGGCTTTGTTAGAAAAATCTTGTAATCTTTCCAACACTTCATTAGGCGAATATCCTTTATTGAAGGCATTATCCCCGAAGGCTATCTCGAAAACTTTTTCAATAAAAATATTGTCTTCCATTTTTTATGCTCCTAATCCTACGCCTAGCAGTAAAACCACAAAGGCAAATAAACCNACNGCAATCAGTGCTAANATGTCTTCTATCCAATATCTCATGATAAACCCTCCTGATGTTCTGTTAACTCCTGCAAAATATCGCCCTGCAAGTCGTAGGATTGGAAAACCCATCCCGCCCCGTATTTCTTGCCCCGATATTTACGGGCATATTTAGGGCGGTAAAATTCGCCGTTATCCATAAAAGCACATGCGCTTATATAGTAACGTGGATTCCCGTTATAATCGTTGTCCATTCTGGTTGCATGTTGTGCAATCTCTTGAGCCTGTATTTCTAATTTGTTCATTATCTCGCCCCGTTCAAATCAGTTAAAACATACTCACCGCTTGCGATTTTCTTTTCAGTTTCCTTTTTAGTTTCACCTAAAAACTTATTGCGATATTTGCCAGTCGTGACGCTATAGTCCCAATAATAGCGGTCTAGTTCAATGAAATCATCACCGCATGGGTCGGATGTTTTACGGGCTATCACGCTATCATAAGATTGAAAAACAGTCTCTTTGACTGTGGTCATTGGAAGATTATCAGCGTCACCATGGTGAACAAATCTTTCAATCATGAATTGATTGGCAATCTTATTGCCGTTATTAGATGTGAAATTAGATACTTTCATAATAATAAACTCCTTTTTGGTTTCCGATTCCAAATAATCGGTGTGAAGGCAATACGCGGGGCATTGCCTTCTAAACGACTATTTAAACAGCCTCTTGTTCGTCGTACTCGTGAAACTCTTTTAGGGCTTTTTCCGCATATCGTTTCCAAGTGCGTTGTGCATCATTACAAACGCTTTGCAATTCCTCAGCATAATCTGGCAAGCTATCCATGCCCGTTGGTTTAGCACCACGAAAAACAGAGCGCTCAATACCCTGCAACAAATCCTCAATGCGCTCTCTGAAATTGTATTCATCCCAAAAATCACCGATTGCATATTCCAAACAATCGCGCTCAAGTTCTGATAGTTTGTAAAATTCCTCTTTAGTCATTTTGTGTAACTCCTTTTATATCTAATAAATTTAAATCTCTTGCCATTCGGCATCTGTGAACACTTTACATTCGCCGCAATCTTCAAAACGTGCAAACCATGTGCGAGCATCGGTTTTAATATCGTACATCAATAAAACGCCCTGCTCTTTATTTTTGCTCATAAATTCATGAGCAAAAGTCAATGCGCCGCTTGATGTTTTGTAAGGCTTTTTAACATACGGCAGGTTATCGCCATAAGATAGGTTTTGTGTTTCTACATAAAACAAATCAATAACTCCTTTAATCTTTGATAATTTCATAAATGGCCGCACCATAAAGACACAGCGCGGTTATTAATGTGGTAAAGCCTATCCATTGCCAGACCATAGCGGCCTCTGAAATAAACATATGGGCAACGGCACTCATGGCTAAACCACTCACTCCAAAAAATAAAAAATTAATAAAACGTATCAAATCAATAACTCCTTTTAATGATTCTGACCTGTCTCGTCAGTGATATGAGGTCACTCATACCAGACGCCCTTACGGGCGTTTCGACTAATTGGCTGAAAAGGGTAAAAAGCAATTTTCCAAACGTGCTGGGATTACTTGCCTATTCATATTCGCAATAATCCCGAACAGGTCATGTGAAAAACCGAAGTCATCAAGCTCTAACATCTTGGTAAAATTAACGTCTGCGTTCATCAAGTCCATACAGATAACGTCCTGTTTAAAGTTATAGCCGTGGTCTTTAAGCATTGTCATTGCACGTTCTAGAACTTCTGAAAAATTTTCGTGATTACTCATTTTAATAACTCCTTTTGATTGCTGACCAACTCAGCACAATTATAAGACCATAAAAAACACAAAAAAAAACCTAGCATTTGTGCTAGGGGTGTTTTGGTGCTAATTTGTCAATGAAAACAACGGGAGAAAAAGGTTTATAACATGAGTTCAAATGTAGTTAAGAATAAAGGGGGAAGGCCGCCAAAGTCAGGCCATGGTTATTCCGNGGTTATGCGTATCAGAAAAGAGTTTGACAAGGCTCTTGAACTACTAGACAGCCGTGAAACGCCGCTACACGAGATATTAGCCCGTGAACTGGAGGCAAAACCACAAGATACATTGAGAGCAATCAGCCAATTCATGCCAAGGCAGGTTGACATGCAAGTCAATGCTGAGGCTTCCTATTTGGATGCGCTCAAATCAGTACAGGCCGCATTGAATGACCAGATTGATTCAAGGACTTTGGACTGTGACATATCTGCAACAGTCAAGCCTGACGTGATAGATATTGAAGATTAATAAACTTGTGTTGTAATTATGCAACACGTTCCACTTATGTTCTGTCTTTGTTCCTGCCTGAAATTTTTGTTTACCTTTTGTTCTACTTATGTTCCGCTTTTGTTCTGGTAACGAAAACAAAAAGAGAACAAATCGTGAACAAAACGGGAACAGAGAACAGAGAGGGAACAAATCGTGAACACCCCCCCTGAAAAATATCGGCGGGGGCGTATATAGTGTGTATATACCTCTCCATTTTTACCCCCTCTCCATTTCCCTCTCCATTCCCTACCCCCCCCTTCAAAAATAAAATCCCCTAACGTCCCTAGCCAAAATTTCCCGAAATATTTTCCTCCTTGCCTAGCCCCCTTTTGGTGTGGCAATAATATCACAGAGGAGAGTACAATATTGGTTGAACGCTTCTCCTCCCTGTGCGTTCCCAATAGAGGGGGGCGGGTTTTCCTCTCCTTTTACCTGCCCCTCTCGTTGTAAAGGAAGAGATATGAAGGAAAATGAGATTGAGTTATTGAAGGCTATTGCGCTAGACCCTGTGTTGTTTGTGCGTAGTATTATTGGTGTTGAGCCAGAGCAGTGGCAGTGTGATGCCTTGTATGCTGTTCGTGATAATGACAGGGTTGCAATTAGGTCTGGTCACGGGATTGGCAAGACTGCTTTTCTGAGTTGGTTGATATTGTGGTGGTTGTTAACGAGAACGCCATCTAGGGTTGCTTGCACGGCAAACACGGCTAGTCAGTTGAGTGATATTTTGTGGGCAGAGGTTGCGAAGTGGCATAGGCGTTTACCAGAGGGCTTTCGTAACCTGTTGGATGTGAAGTCGGACAAGATTGAGTTTATTGGTGGTGATAGCTTTGCTGTTGCTAGGACTGCTCGTAGGGAGACACCAGAGGCTTTGCAGGGGTTTCACTCTCCTAATATGTTGTTTTTGATTGACGAGGCTTCAGGTGTTGATGATTTGATATTTGAGGTTGGTGAGGGTGCTATGTCGACTAAGGGTGCTAAGACTGTTATGACGGGCAACCCGACACGCACGAGTGGTTATTTCTATGAGGCATTTAATAAGATGGCAGAGCGTTGGTCTACGATGAAGGTTGCTTCATCTGACAGTACGCAGGTGTCTGATGGCTTTATTGAGGACATGAAGCTGAAATATGGTGAGGAGAGTAATATATATAGGGTGCGTGTGTTGGGTGAGTGGCCTGAAGCGGATGATGATGTAGTCATTCCAATGCACTTGGCAGAAGCTGCTGTAAGGCGTGAGCAGGAGGCTGCGGAGACGACTCCTGTAGTTTGGGGGCTTGATGTTGCTAGGTTTGGCAGTGACAAAACAGCCCTTTGCAAACGCAAGGGAAATGTCGTAACAGAACCTATCAAGACTTGGCGGAACAAGGACTTGATGGAAGTATGTGGGATAATTTTAAATGAATATGAAACGACTAGTTGGAGTGATAGACCAGTTGAGATATTGGTTGACAGCATTGGTTTGGGTGCTGGCGTGGTCGACAGGCTTATTGAGCTTGACCTCCCTTGCAGGGGTATCAACGTAGCGGAAAGTTCATCTATGAACGACAAGTATAGTCGTTTGCGTGATGAGTTGTGGTTTGCGGCAAAGGAGTGGTTAGAGGACAGGGATTGTTCTCTGCCAGATGATGATGAGTTGGTGTCTGACCTTTGCAAGCCCCGCTTTAAGTTTACGTCCAATGGTAAATTAAAAGTTGAGTCGAAGGATGAGATGAAACGTCGTGGCTTGAACAGCCCCGATGTTGCAGATGCCCTTTGCTTAACTTTTGCTTCTCGTGCTAGTCTTGCTAAAAGTGGTTCACGATATAAGTGGAACAGCAGTTTAGATTATGACTCTGCGAGTTGGATTGTATGATGTTGCATAATGATATTCAATTTATTGATGGGGATGCTTTTCAGTCTATTGCCGACACTCTTGAGGATTTAATTGATTCTGGTAATGAGTGGTCTAATCTTTTGGATGTTTGCCTTCTTGCTTCTGCTTATTGCGCCCAACAAGGTGGGATGACACCTGATGAGTTTTTGGAGATTGTTTCTAGTATTCGTGTTACCCCTGAAGGCATTTATGGAGAGGCTTGATGGCTAAGATGATGGTTAACACCTATCGTCCGACGACCAAGGTGAGGCGTAGACATAAGAAGCGTGGTTTGCATATTCGCAAGAAGTTGGGGCCACGACATCACATGAGGATTAATAGATGAGTATTACATATAGAGGTGAGAGATTTTCTGGTTATAATAAACCCAAGAGAACCCCAGGCAAGAGCAAGAAGTTTGCTGTGCTGGCAAAAGAGGGTGATAATGTTAAGTTGGTTCGCTTTGGCGACCCCAACATGAAGATTAAAAAAAACATTCCTGCAAGAAGGAAGAGCTTTCGCGCTCGTCATAAATGTGATGAGAAAAAATCTAAACTAACGGCTGGATATTGGTCGTGCAAGAAATGGTAGGAGGTTGTTATGTACGATAAGAATTATGGTAAGAAAAAAACTAAGAAAAAAAACAAAAAGAAAAAGAGTAAAAAGTAATGGCTAAAGGTGTTCCACATTATTTTCGTGATGGCACGAAACACACTGGTGGTATGCACAAGATGCCCAATGGTGAACTCCATAGTGGTGCTAGGCATACTAAAAATAGCAAAAAACTTTTTCACTTTTCTGAGCTATCAGACAGAGCAAAAAAGAAGGCTCGTAAAAAAGCATGACAGAGCAGGTTGTTTTTCAAACTATTTATAGACGCAATCGTGCGCTTGAAAAAGCTCAAGAGCTTATTAAAGCTGAAGAGGTTGCTAAGTTGCAACAGGAAGCACCACGCAAGCGTGGTCGTCCAAAACGGAAGGAAAAGAAATGATTTGTCCTCATTGTGGTCATCCCAACCCTAATGGGTATCAGGGTCTTTGCAAGTCTTGCAGGAAGCCTCTTGATGTACAGCCTACAACTGTGGCAGAAAAGTCACAGGAAGTTGTGAAAAAGTCTGTAAAGAAGGTTGGCGTTAAAAAGACGACCAAGAAAGCAAATGGCAAAAATAAGTGATATTGAATTTCAGGCTATTGTTCGCAACGAGATTGAACAGGCTCTAGGTTATTACGACACTGAGTTTTCTCAAGACCGCATTGATGCAATGGACTACTATCTTGGTGAGCCATTTGGTAATGAGCAGCCAGATAGGTCACAAGTAGTCAGCACTGAAGTTTCAGATACGATTGAACACATCATGCCTAATTTGATGCGTATATTTGCGTCATCAGATGAGTATGTAAAGTTTATGCCCAAAGGCCCAGAAGATGTTGCTGCTGCCGAGCAAGCTAGTGATTACTGTAATTGGATTATCAATAATGACAATCGCGGCTTTGAAATTATGCACAACTGGTTCAAGGATGCGCTGCTTCAAAAACTNGGCATTGTGAAATATTATTGGGATGAAACTGCTGAAATGCAAACCGAAGAATATAGCGGTTTGAATGAGCANGAGCTNACNATNATTGTTTCTGACCCNAATGTAGAAATTGTATCACAGGCAGAGCGNGAAGTTGGCGAAGAGATGGANATGCCAGATGGCACTGTCCTGCCAGCNCCNATTGCTTATGATATTAAGGTGCGCCGCACAAATGTATTTGGTCGTGTCGTTGTTGAGAATGTCCCGCCTGAAGAGTTTTTGATTGGCAAACGTGCAAAGTCTCTTGAGGACGCTGACTTTGTAGCACATCGCACAACCATGACAGTTAGTGATTTGGTGGAGATGGGTTATGACAGAGAAGAGATTGAGGCATATGCTGGATACACAGACATTGAAATCTCAGAAGAACGAACCAGCAGGTTTGAAGAGCTTGAGACTAACTCTGATTTCGACAGCCTCGACCCGACAATGCGGGAAGTGTTGGTTGTCGAATCCTATATCCGTACTGATTATGATGGCGATGGTATTGCTGAGTTTCGTCGTGTTTTAACTATCGGTGAAGGTCATTATATTCTTGANAANGAAGAATTTGACCATATTCCNTTTTCTATATTGTCACCAATTTTGATGCCACACAGAGCCATTGGTCGTTCCGTTGCCGAGCTTGTGATGGATGTGCAGTTGATTAAGTCAACTTTGATGCGTCAGTTGCTTGATAACATTTACAACACAAATAATGCTCGTGTGATTGCTGTTGAAGGTCAGGTTAATCTTGATGACCTGTTGACTAACAGACCTGGTGGCATTGTTAGAACCCGTGCGCCAGGTATGGTGCAGCCCTTGCAAGTTCCTGAAGTATCTCGTTCTGTATTTCCTGCATTGGAGTATATGGACAGAGTTAAAGAGCAGCGCACTGGTGTAAGTCGCCAAGCAATGGGATTGGATGCTGATGCGTTGCAATCAACAACGGCTACGGCTGTTGCCGCCATGACTGCTGCCAGCCAAGGCAAGATTGAAATGATTGCTCGTGTGTTTGCAGAGACAGGTGTGCGTAGATTGTTCCAAGGCATTTTGCATCTTGTCACTAAGTACGACAACAAGCCTAAGATGATTAGACTGAATAATCAGTTTGTTCCGATTGACCCTCGTGAATGGTCACATACTTTCGATGTGCAGATTAATGTTGGCTTGGGTAATGGCACTAAAGATGAGCAGTTGCGTTCTCTGTTTGTTATTTTGCAGAAGCAGGAACAAATTATGCAGATGATGGGGCCAAACAATCCTATTGTTAATGTTCTTCAGTATCGCAATACACTGGCTAAGATTGCAGAGCTATCTGGCTTCAAGAATGTTAATGATTTCTTTGGCGACCCACGCCAAGCTCCACCTCCACCGCCACAGCAACAAGACCCGCAGTTGGCGATAGAGTTGCAGAAGTTGCAAGCAGAGCTTGAGATGGACAGACAGAAGATGCAGATGGAATTTGAGTTGAAAAAACAGAAGATGATGGCTGACTTACAGTTGCGTCGTGAAGAGCTTGAATTTGAAAAACAGCTTAGAACTGAAAAAGTTTTAGCTGGCCTAGAGACATCTACTAATCTACCGAGGGTCTAATGGTTGTACCAACTACAGTATCACCACCTGCTGTAGATGAGCTTGACATTCAGGCTTTAGCAAATGTGCCTATGCCTGTTGTGCAAGCTGCACCGCCACGACTATCTCCATACTCACGCACAAATCTGCCAGAGTTTATGCAACAACGTGTTGAAGTTGCGCCTGGCTTGTTTGGCCCACAGCAAGGTTTGTTGGGTGCTGCACCAGTTGGTGCGCCAGCAGACTATGGTGCATTAGAGCAGCAATTTGTTGAGAGCTTTGCTGCCCGTCCTGAGTATTTTGGCAGGTCATATACGCCTGGTGCTATGATGCCTGGTGGTCTTGAGTTTGCACCTATAGGTGAAGAACCTTTGTCATTGGAAGAGGGTTTGAAAACTGCTGCAATGTTGAAGGCTGCTTATGAACTCCGAGACCCACTAGCTAGTGGTGTTGATGACGTTATTTTTGAACCTCTCAAAGAAAATGTGTTTGAACCTATTATTCAATCTGAGCCAGTACAGGCATTAGCCGATACTGCAATGAAACCTGTTGAGGGTATTGTTGATATAGTTAATGCTGCAATACCTGAAGGNACTGGAACAGCNATACAAGAAACAAAGGATAGGTTTCTTGATGCNATANANNTAAGATTTAATCTTGGTGTTGGCGACACTTTGGATAATTTAAAAAAGAAGTTTGAGGGTGTGTCTGATGCTGNTGGNTATATTGGTGACATACAGAATTTAGTTACAGACCCAAGCCTTCAAACTGCTGAAAAAGCTATTGATGCAGCCAATAGTTTGTATGCTTTTTTCCCTGACAAGAGTGTGGGTATTGATAGCGGTATTAGTATTGGTGGTCAGCAATTAGCTGGCATGGAAGCGCAGGAAGGTATTATTACTGGTGAGTTGGCTGAGTCGCTAAAGAATGTTGCGTCTGCTGCTAATATCGCACAGTTTGCAAAAGACCCAACGATTGAGGGTGCGCCAGTTGCGTATGAGTCTGCCGCTAAACTTGCTGGTGAGTTTGACATAGAATTGCCTGGTGTTGAGAGTGCTTATGTTCAAACACCTCTTGCGGCTGTAAATGTTTTAAATGCTGCCAAAGCACTTGAAGGTGGTATTGACTCTCCTGCTGAACTAGCAAATGTTATGAGTGGTATATCTTCTTTACCAACACTAGGTTTAACACCAGACTTTGCGCTAACATCTGTTGTTAGCCCTGCTGGCCCAGTGCAACCGACTACACTTTCTAGTTTAGGCTCAACACTTGGCCCAATAGCAGCAGCTTATGGTATTACAACAGCAATACCAAGTTTGCTTGAGGGTGGTGCAGCAGGTGAAATACCAAGGTCAAAATATACTTTAGGTTTTGAGGATGGTCGTTTTGGAGAAACAAGTTCTCGCACTTACGATAAAGCACAAACTCCAACAGAAACAGCAAAGAGAGACTTTGGTAGCACCCAATCGCGTAATGCCATTGATTTTGTAAACTGGTTGCAAAACTCTATGGGTTATGAGGTTGACCAAACTGCGCTCAAGAAGTGGGAAGCAAGTGACCAAGATGAGCTTGTTGACCAGTATGGGTATTTTGAAAAACGTCACAGACTAGAAGACCCAAGTGTTAATGCTGCTGACTTTGTAACTAATATGTTGCGAGCAGGTGTATTGAAACCTACCGCAGAGACACCTCCAATAAATATGCAAGCAGCCTTGAATGTATTAAATCCACAGACTACTTACTACAGTGACTATCGTGACATAGCGGTTGCTGGCAATGTTAATGTTCCGTATTTGCTAAGTCAGATAAATCCATATCCAGAAGGATATGACCAAACAACTGGACAATTAATTACACCAGAAATGCAAGAGTCAGTAGAACTCGCTACGGCATACGCACAAAGAGAACCTGCACCACCACAAACTATTGGTGAGTTTATTGGCTCAATAACACCTCAACAGGCTATGGCTTTGCCAGCAGGGTTTGATTCTGGTCAGGTGATGCCAGATATTCCAGGATTAGGTAGCTATGCAACTCTTACAGCTCCTTATGACCCTGCATATCGACAGCAAGCAATATCAGTGCCAGGACAGATGCTTGACCTCCAAACATTGCAGAGAATGTTACCTGTATAGAATGGCTATAGACTAGAAAAATATAGTGTGGCATAAATATCACAGGAGAGAGTGATGGATGAAGGAAAGTTAAGAGGGGAGCAGGATAGAGGCGAAAAAGCAAAAGCTGTTTTGCGTAATCCTATCTTAGCGGAAGCCTTTGAGGAGCTTGGTAGCCGTTATATAGAAGCATGGAAGGTTACTTCTATTGAACAAGATACTCAAAGGGAGAAGATTTTTCAGATGTATCAAGCACTGCTTGCAGTGCGAGGACATTTGGAAGAGGTTGTCAGCACAGGTGAGCTGGCAAAGATTGAGTTAAATGACAATTCTCTAAGGAGGAGATAAGATATGAGTGAAAGCAGTATCCCTGAAGGGACTGAAACACTAACCAAAGGTCAAGCACTTGACCATCTCTTGAGTACTCCCGCCCCTGAAGAGGCAAGCGAAATACTGCAAGAGCCTGTAGCTGAAGCTGAAACGGAAGTAGAGGCAGAAGCACCATTAGTAGAAGAAGTTGAATCCGATGACGCTGTAGAGCCATCTGAGGAAGAAACTGAAGAAGCTGATGTTGAATACGAAGCTACTGAAGACGANGATGAGCAACCTGAAGAGGCCTTTGAAGAGTCTGATGACGTAGAAGAGTATTACACTGTTAAGATTGATGGTGAAGAAAAACAAGTCACAGCAGACGAGTTAGTCAAAAACTATCAACTTGAACAGGCAGCGCAAAGACGTATGCAGGAAGCTGCAAGTGAGCGAAAGCAAGCTGAAGCTGAACGCCAAGTCATAGCGCAACAGCGTGAGCAGTACGAACAGGCTTTGAATGTCTTGTCTCAGCAGCTTACGGTGCAAGAGCCAACTCAAGAATATTGGGAAAAGCTCTATGCGGAAGACCCGTTGGAATATGTAAAGCAACGTGATGCAGTTCGTGACCGCAAAGAAAATCTTGCAAAGGTTCAGCAAGAGCAGGTGCGGGTACAGCAAGAGAAGCAACAAGAAATGATGCAAGCGCATCAGCAGCATCTCGCGCAAGAGCAGCAGCGTTTACTAGAGCGTATTCCAGAGTGGCGTGATGAAGAAGTGGCGACTAGGGAAAAGCAACAGGTAATACAGTATGCACAGCGTATTGGTTTTACCGAGCAAGAACTACAAACTGCCTCTGATAGTCGTGCTATCGAGACACTACGCAAAGCATACCTTTATGATGAGCTTATGGCTAAAAAGCCAGCAGCCCAGAAGAAGGTAAGGAAAGCACCGAAAGTAACTAAGTCTGGCAAGCCTACTCCTAAGTCCGAGATTACTGCAAAACGTAAAACACAGGCTTTTGACCGCCTGAAGAAAAGTGGCAGCAAAGAAGCTGCTGTTGAGTATCTTTTGGAAAGAAATAGGTAAATATTATGGCTACACATACTACTACNACTGCNGTCGGTGAGCGTGAAGACCTTAGCGACGTTATNACCCGAATCGACCCCGATGANACCCCAATTTTTTCTGCTCTTAGCAAAGAAACTGGTAANGGGGTATTTGTAGANTGGCAAGTTCAAGANCTGGCTGCTGCTTCTGCAACTAACTACCAAAACGAAGGTGCTGACGCTACTTACGACACACCAACAGCTACAACTCGCCTTGGAAACTACATGCANATTTCACAGAAAGANGCNGCNATTTCTGGCACNNTGGACGCTGTTGATAAAGCGGGACGCGACAAAGAAACTGCGTACCAAAAAATTCTGAAGGGAATTGAGCTNCGTCGTGACATAGAAAAGTCTGTTGCAACNGCACAGGCACGTTCTGCATCTGACCCTCGTAAAGCTGGTACACTCTCAAGCTGGATTACAAACGTATCTATTGCTTCAGACGAAACTGCTTTTAATGCTGGTGTTGGTTCTGGTACACACATTCCATCTGACGATGGTACTGACCGCACAATGACTTTGGCTATGATTGATGCTGCTATGCAAGCTGCATACGAAGATGGTGGTCANCCAAANCTCTTGGTTGTTNCACCTGCCAAAAAAGTTGCTTTCAGTGACTTGAACTCTGGNTCAGTNACCACAAACCAAATCAACTACACTGCTCCTCGTGAAGCAGCAATGGTTGGGTCGGTTTCGCTATATCTGTCCGACTTCGGNCAGCTCGATGTGGTTATCGACAGGTTCACACCATCCGACAGAGTTTATCTTCTGGACAGTGACTATGCTTCTATTTGCACACTGCCTGGTCGTAACTTTGCAGTAACAGACCTCGCTAAAACAGGCGATGCTGATAAGTTCGAAATCATCACAGAATGGACTTTGAAAGTATCTGCTCCAAAAGCGCATGGTGCTGTTTACAACTTGTCATAGGTTGTGAGGGGAGAGAGCAATCTCTCCCCAATACCTTTGGGAGAGCAAAGTGAAGAAACTTGTAAAAAGAGATTCAATTACAGGCAAGGAAACTTGGTGTCACTATCAGGAGGATGGTGGCTTTATTTTTGAGACAGTCGAANATGTAGACAAGNTAATTGCNAAAAACAAATCAGAGGCAAATGAGCATCGTGCGGGTTCTTTGATAGGTGATACACAGAAACATCACCAGAAGGTTGCGGAGATACCTGCCTCAATGTATCATCAACTAATTGAGCAGTTTGGTGAGCCTAAAAACAATCCTACTGCTTGGAAAAAATGGCTAAACGATTATAACAATCGTTACTTTAGAACAAGCGGTGGAATGGTATAATGGCTATCACAACCTATGCGGAACTGAAAACTGCTGTAGCTAACTTCTTGGCACGTTCTGACTTAACAGACAGAATACCTGAGTTTNTCAGTATGGCAGAGGCTCGTATGGGTAGAGAGTTAGAAACACGTTCTCAGGAAAAACGTGCNACAGCNACNCTNACAGGTGGTGATGCGTTTGTTTCANTACCNACAGACTTNCGTTCTGTGCGTATGGTNAAACTAAACACAACACCTACTGAAGTTCTTGAGTATTACACGCCTCAAAAAATAAATGAATTGTATGCAAGCGGTGGCTCTGGNAANCCTCGTGCTTATACAATTATTGGTGGAGAGATAAAGTTTGCACCTACGCCTGACAGCGCATATACNGCAGANATTGTGTATATGGAAGGTGTGCCAGATTTGTCGGATAGTAATACGACAAATACGATTTTAACTCGTCACCCTGATTTGTACCTGTATGGTGCATTGTCGGCTGCAAGTGTGTATTTGATGGATGACCAGAAAACACAGATGTACGACAGTCTCTTTACACGCTCAATGGAAGAGTTAAAACGTGAAGAAGAAAAGGGTCAACATGCTGGCTCTGGTTTGTTTATGAAGTCTGATTACGGAGAATTGACATGAGCGCAATGAGTGATTATTTGGAAAATGAAATCCTTGACCACATACTAGGCACAGGTGCATATTCTGCACCATCTACTGTTTATATTGGTCTTTCTACTGGTTCTTTTGGTGATGATAATAGTGGTACTGAACTATCTGGCAGTGGTTATGCAAGACAGTCTGCGGCTTTTGATGCAGCTTCTGGTGGAACAACAGACAACACTGCTGCTATTGAGTTTCCTGCTGCTACTGGTAGCTGGGGAACTGTAAGCCACTTTGGAATCTTTGATGCTGCTAGTTCTGGCAATCTTTTGATACATGGTGCTTTCTCAGCAAGCAAAACGATTGCTACAGGTGACATTCTACGGATTGCTGCTGGCGACCTAGACGTAACTGCGGCTTAGTCCAATGGCTGAGATAATCGGCCCAACACTGGAGCAGCTAGACAACTGGGGTACTATGGATGCCCTAGATGCTTTTGGCACTCTTGAGGACTTAGATAATCTCAATCTGTTTGAGACTAGCTCTTCTGTTGCGACTGCAATTACAGCAGCGCATACGAATAGTTTAGTAATTGTAAAAGAGCTTGAAGGCTCATCTGCTTTATCAATCACCACAACATCAGATGGAATACGCATACAATCTGTTGATGCTTCTGTAACAGGTGCAGCAAGTGTGGCGGCTGTCGCTAGATTTATTGTTGCAATGGATGCGTCAGTAAATATTGCAATTACCGAATCTGCTAGTGCATTAAAGGTATTAACTGCAAGCGGCAGCGCAAATATTGACGTAACAGCAACATCTAGTTGCAATACAATACTTGTTATTGATGGTGCTGTGAGCATGTTTGTAACTGCTGATGGCTCTACGCAGTTTACAGCTAGTGGTGCTGGCTCTGTTAGCTGTGTTATAACCAGTACATTGACAGGTGAAATACTAGGAGAGCTTTGGTCTGTTGTATCTGAGGGCAGTGAGACATGGAGTGAGGTAGCTGCTGGCTCAGAAGTTTGGACAAATGTAAGTCAAGGTAGCGAGGTTTGGTATAGACAATGATTAGATTTGGAGAGTTTTTACCTGACCAATCAGATTTTGGTAATTCTGGTGTTACAACAGCAACCAACGTTATACCATCTTTAGATGGATACTCACCATTTAATGATTTAGCGTCAATTAGTGATGCTGCTGATGGTGATATTGTTGGTATGTTTGCTGCGTCTAATGATGATGGTACAGACACAATATATGTTGCAGACAGAACAAAGTTATACAAATATGTTCCATCAACGAAGGCACTTACAAATGTAAGCAAGTCTGGTAACTACACTACAGCCTCTACTGATGTAACAAATTTTGTTCAATATGGTGAAACTGTAGTTGCTACTAATTTTACTGACCCAATACAAAAAATTACTGCCTCTGCTGCTGGTTTGTTTTCTGACTTGAGTGCAGATGCACCAAAGGCTAAGTATATAGCTGTTGTGCGTGACTTTGTTATGACTGCATTTACTAGTGACGCAACAGATGGTGTCAAGCCATATAGAGCAAGATGGTCTGGTATTGGTGACGCAACAAGTTGGGCGGTAAGTGCTACAACACAAGCTGACTTTCAAGACATTATGGACATGGGTTCTATTACAGGTCTTGTTGGTGGTGAGTATGCAACAATACTAATGGAAAAAGGTATTGTTCGTGCTTCCTATATTGGCTCACCATTAATATTCCAGTTTGATAATGTTGAAACAAGAAGAGGGTGTAAAGTTCCAGGTTCAGTGGCGAATGTTGGTCACTTTGTATTTTATTTATCTGACGATGGTTTTTATATGTTTAATGGTCAAACATCAAAAGCTATTGGTGCAGAGAAAGTAGATAGGTTTTTTTACAATGACTTTAATTCAGCGTATCCAGAAAATGTTTCAGCCAGTGCAGACCCTAAAAACCAAATTATTATCTGGTCTTATCCAAGCACAAACTCTTCTGACGGAAGTGCAGACAAACTCATTATCTATAATTATGTCTTGGATAGATGGTCTACGGCAGAAGCCAATGTCACGGCTTTATCACCTCTTTACTCTGCTACTTATACTCTTGAAGGACTTGATAATATTAGCAGTTCTTTGGATGCTTTACCTGCTTCACTTGATAGCCCTAGTTTTATTGGGGGTCAGTTTATTTTTGCAGCCGCGAAAGACAAGAAAATCCAGACATTCACAGGCGACACGCTTGCGGCGACTATTGAAACGGGCGAGTTTGAAATTAAAAAGGGCAGTGTTAGCCTTGTACGAAATATTATCCCCTACGTTACAACGGGTGTTGACTCAACTGGAACAGTTACGGCTCAGATTGCTTCGCGCACTCGGCAGATAGATTCATCATCATTTGGCTCTAGTTCTAGTTTAAACGCTGATAACTTTATACCTGTACGCTCTAATGGTCGCTATCACAAGGTTAGGGTAAACCTTTCTGGTGATTGGAGTAGAGCGCAGGGTATAGATGTTGATGCTACAGCATTGGGGCGTAGATGAGCAATCAGTATAGAAAACTACCATATCAAGGCGGCTCTCCTCGTGAAATATCAGAGGTGGTTAATAACTGTGTTGAAGGCAAGCTAAACAGCACAGGTAGTTTTACAGTTTCATCTGGTACAACAACTACAAATGTCACAGATAAACGTGCTGGTGCTAATAGCATAATACTTTTTACAGGATTGGGTGATGATATAACCCATACACACCCTTATGTTTCAAGTAGAGCAAGTGGTAGCTTTGTGGTTGGTCATCAAAATCATGGGCATGATGTTACTGTTGGTTATGTAATCATAGGCTAGTGGTTTATTTATATTTTGTTATTGTGTATTATAGGGAAAACTTGAGGATAAGATTATGGCAGAACCAGCAGGTGTAACCGAAACCATCACACGCACAGCCCCCGCACCATTTGCAGAACCATTCCTGCAATATGGTATGAGCGAGGCTTTGCGTCAATATCAGCAAGGCCCGTACCAGTTTTATCCTGGTGAAACAGTTGTTGGTTTTGCACCACAAACAGAACAAGCGTTGCGTATGCAGGAGCAAATGGCTCTCGCTGGCACTCCCGTAGGAACGGCTGCACAGCAATATGCAACGGACGTATTAGGTGGCACATTCCTTGGTGGCAGCCCTATGCTCAGTGAAGCTATCAACAGAGCCCTAGACCCTGTGCAAGCAAGAACAACAAGTGCATTAGCGCAACGTGGTCGCCTTGGTTCTGGTGCTGCTGCTGATGTTATGACTCGTGCGCTTGGTGATGTTGCGGCTGACATTGCATATCGTGACTATGGTGCTGAACGTGCTAGACAGCAACAAGTATTGGGAATGGCTCCACAGCTACAACAGGCTGCTTATTACGATATTGGTCAGTTAGCTGGCGTTGGCACTGCTAGAGAAAACTTAGCACAACAACAGCTTGCTAGTGACATTGCTAGATTCCAGTTTGAGCAACAAGCACCTGCACAAGCACTTGGTCAATATCAGGCACTTATATCTGGTTTCCCAATGGGTGGGACTCAAACAGGCATACAGCCATACTTTGAGCCAAGCACAGGACAGACATTCTTAGGTGGTGCGCTTGTTGGTTCTCAAATATTGCCTGATGACCCTCTTATTGGCGGTCTTCTTGGTGGTTTATTAGGTGCATACGCATAGGAGTTTATGATGGCTAATGGTTTGTTAGGCGACATAAGAAAAAGATACGAAACAGGCACTCTGCTTGGTGGGGGTGGTTTGGTCGGTCAGCTTCTTGGCCCTCAAGCAAGAAAACAGGCGCAAAGCAGAGCTATAATGCAGCTAGGTGCTGGACTGTTAGGACAAGGGCCAACACGCACTCCGCAACGATTTGGCCCTGCTTTAGCTCAAGGTCTTTTAAGCGCACAAGAACAATTTAAGTCTGGGCTTGGTGGTCAGCTTGGTGATGTTGCAACATTACTTTCATTGCAAAAAACAACACAGCCCAAGTATGAAAAAATTAAACTGCCTGATGGTAGTGAAGGATTTATGGATGTAAACCCAACCAGCCCGACTATGGGTGGTATTTTGTCTGCGACTCAGATGATGGGTGCGCCAACTACTGTTGCACCAAGTGATGCTGAAACTGGCGTATCTCAGGAACTTTTAGAAGAAGTGCCATTGTTAGAAACGGCTGCTACTGGCGAACTAACAGGTCAGATTGCAAAAGGTATTAGAGCTATAGGAGGTCGTATAGGTTTTGAGCCTGGCGCAGAACAGGCTGAAGCTATTTCGTATGTAGAAAATTTAAACAATGATACCAAGATTGCGTTAACAAAAGCTTTTGGCGGCAGGTTAACAGCAGCAGTTCGAGAAGAATTAAATAAGGTCTTGCCAGACCCAGACGAAACAAATGTTAACTTTAGAGCTAAAACAAAACAATTTGTTAATTTTGCTGATTTAAAAATAAGTGAGCTTGAAGATGAGCTGGCTAGAACTCCTAAACTTGAAGATAAAAGAAAGTTAGAAACAGACATTCAAGCGTTTAAAAATCAAGTTGATAGATATAAAGCTATTCTTGAAAAGTCTCGTCAATATGGTGCAGATGAAGGAATGTTTGCGCCTGTAGCACCTAGACCTTTAGCACAAGAAACTACAGAAAATTTAAAACTTTTATTTCCAGAGAGTAAGTAAAATGGATTTGCAATCTGNGGTAAAGGCATATCAAGCTGGAGAGCTTACAGGAAATCTAAAGGATGCTTTAGAAGAGCTTGCTCGTCGCGGTGAGGTTGATATTGATATACCAAAGCCTGAATATGAAACAAGAGATGTTCCTACAGCACTTTTGAGAGGCACTTATTCTGGTGCTTTGGGTTTGCTGGGACTGCCAGTAACAGCAGCAGAATCAGCGTTAAGGTTGGCAAACATTGGTCTTGAGGCTGCTGGCGTTCCTGAGTCTGTCAGATTGCCTGTATCCGAAAAAGGTTTAGTTAGAACTATACGGGAGGAGCTGGCAGATGTTGGGCCTGGCTATACCATACCAAGCATGGAAACTGTTGCGCCTAGGGTTAGACCTGCGGCTGTGGCTGGGGAAGTTTTAGGGGCATCTATTGCACCTGCAATCGCACCTGTTGCAGCAGCTCGTGCTGGGGTAGGGCTTCCGTCTGCCCTGCGCTCTGCTCGTGATTTAGAAAAAGCCCCTGGTTTGGCAAGAAGAATAGGAAGGGATATTGTTCAATCTGCTGCGAGAAGACCTGTCCCGTTTGTGGCTACCGAGGCTGGGCTGGCTGGACTTGCTGCTGGCGGCGGTGCTGTGGCAGAGGCTCTTGCACCTGGCGACCCAACTGCTCAAGTGATTGGGCAGATAGCACCAACTCTTTCTCCTGCTATACTTATGTCNAGAGGTGTAAATAGTTTTGTTCAAAATGCAAAAGATGCCGTTGCAGCTAGGTTACCTGGCGGCATAAAAGCAACAGCAGCAGAAAAGGTAAAAAAGGCAGCGTTGGATTATGGTGAAGACCCTGAAGTTTTAGCAAGAAAACTTTTAGAAAGTCCAGAAGTAGATAGTTTAACTGCCGCGCAAATAGCTGACAGTCCTTTTCTTACAGCCCTTGAGGGTTCAATAATTAAAGAGAGTGCAACTGCTGGTCAGCAATACAAAACATTGGCGCAAAATACAGCAGAAGAAATGAACAGATTGTACCGAGATGCATTAGGCACTGGCAATCCAGATACCATTGCTGTTGTCGCTGCTGAAAGAAAAAACTATTTTAATACACTTCTTGAAAATAAAGTTTCACGAGCTGAAGATGCGGCTCGTTTAGCGCAAGAGCCTGTGGCTGGACGACTATCTGAAGAAGAGATTAGTGAAAAAGCTAGAGAAATCCTTGAATCTGCTCTTAGAGATGCTCGTACAACTGAGGGTCAGTTGTGGAGCAGCGTTCCTAAAAACATTGAAATATCCCCTGAAAATTTAGCGTCACAAATAAGAACTTATCGCTCTGAAATTATGGATGAAAGAGTCTTTCCTGCACCTGCACAGCAATTCGCAAATCGTGTATTGAAAAGTTTTGATGCTGACCCTGATGGTGCGTCATCCTTAATAAAACAAGTGTTTGGGGATGAGGTAGATGTTCCTATTTCACAAGACCCTATTTACTCATCTGACCTTTTAGATTTTAGGAGTGTTGCCTTGAGGAAGGCTAGGGCTTTTGCTAGTGGGGCAAACCCAGACTTTGATATGGCTAGAATTATGCGTGGATTGGCTAATGCAGCTTTAGATGATTTGGGTACATTGCCAGGTAATCAAGCAGATATTGCCAGAGATTTCTCAAAAAGATTAAACGAAAAGTTTGGTCGAACATTTGCTGCGGATGTTTTAGGTGTAGGTGCTTCTGGTAGGGCAAGAGTAGAGCCTGAGATGACGCTTCGTAGGGCGATGGCTGTAAGAGGGCCACAAGCTGAAATTAGAGCTAGGCAGCTTGAAGAGGCCGTTGAGCCAATCTCTGTGAAGGGGCAGGATGTAACTCCAGAGATTGCAGAAAGACCAGCAGAAATGCGAGAGGCTCAGAAACAGTTTTTACTTACAATGGTAAATGAACTGAGAGATGCTTCAACTCAAGCACTTAACCCCAATAAACTAGAAGATTTTATTTCTCGCAATCAACGCACAATTCAACGTTTAGGTGTAGAAGACTTGTTTTCTGACATAAACAAAACAGCTAGAACATTTGACAGCGCAAAGAAAATTCAGAGTGCTGCTTCTGCTAATTTCGATAAAAAGAAGATGGCAGCCAAAATCTTAAAAACAGAAGATACAAATGAATTTGTTGCTAAGATAATGAGGGGTGCAAATCCAAGTAAAGAGCTTTCTGAAATGTTCAGGCTAGTGCGGAATAGTCCCGATGCGGTTGAGGGATTAAAAGTCTCTATATTTGAAAACATATTTGATAATGCTGTTTCTCGTGAAACGGGTATTTTTTCTGGTGATGCAGTTGAGTCATACCTCAAACGACCAGTTGGTAACACAACTATAGAAGGTGCTTTAAAATCTTCTGGTGCGTTGAATAAAAATCAAATAGACAGAATTAAGATTATTGCAGGTCAAGCTAAAAAGTTTGAGAAATCTTATAAATCGAAAGATACTATTGAAGATTTTTTCAAAAACGAAAGCCATGTATTTAAGCTCCTTGCTCGTGTGATGGGAGCAAGATTTGGTGCTAATAGTTTAGCAGCAAGGCAATCAGGCGCACAGTTGATTTTTGCCTCTGAAGGCTCAAAGGCGGCTCAGACATTTTTGTCAAAAATACCAAATAGCAAGGTGTTGGATGTTTTGACTGAAGCAGCTATAAATAATCCTAAACTAATGGCAGAGCTTTTGAAGTCGCCAAGTACTGTGCCTGGAATTGCAAAAAACAATGCACAGATTGAAGCATATTTAATACAAGCGGGTATCCAAGAAACTGACGAGGACTAAACAATGGCTAAAAACAGTGTAAGAGATTTTGACGCAACTGCGGCAAACAATACAGACATTCAATCTGTAAACATAGCAGAGGGGTGCGCCCCTAGTGGCATCAACAACGCCATAAGAGAGCTAATGGCAGACATCAAAGATGTCTCTGCTGGCACTGTTGCACTGGAAAGCCCACAGGCAGACAGCTTGACTGTCACTGGCGACCTGACTGTTGACACGAATACGTTGTTTGTTGATGCGTCGGCAGATGCAGTTGGTATCGGTACGACTTCGCCAGCTAGACCTTTATCAGTAGAAAGAGATGCATCATCGAGCATTATTAGTACTTTTAAGTCTGCTAACACTCAGGGTGCAATATCTCTGCGAGGTTCAGCTACTACAAGTGACACTGCTGTTCGCTTTGCGGCTGAAGGAAATGAGCTACTATCTTTTGCGGGCGGCGCAGAACGTATGCGTGTGAAATCTGACGGGACTTTACTGATAAGCCAAACAGCTAATGATAGCGGAGTCGCTGGACATATACTTAATCCTAATGGTTCTGCTTTTCATGTTCGCGATGGTGGTATTTGTTTTGTTTTAAATAGGCTGACTAATGACGGTGCTGTTCAAGTTTTTAGAAAAGATGGCACAACTGTCGGCAGTATAAATTCTCGTTCTGGTTTAGTTACTTCTGTTGTGCTTGACCCAAGAAGTAATGGTCATGGATTGTCTGGAAGCAGTACTGGCGTGTTACCATGTGATGAAAATGGTGACTTAGAAGATAATGCTATGGACATAGGTAACTCAAGCAATAGATTTGATGATATTTTCGCAACTAACACAACTATTCAAACATCAGACCAAAATGAAAAACAACAGATTGCAAGCCTAACTGATGCAGAGATTACTGCCGCCAAAGCAATCTCTAAATTGTTNAAGACTTTCAAATGGAATGATGCTGTTGCGGCAAAAGGTGACAATGCCAGAATACATGCAGGTCATGTTGCACAAGAGGTTCAATCTGCAATGACCGATGCAGGGCTTGATGCAACAAAATACGCTTTCTGGTGTTCTGATACTTGGTGGGAAACGCAAACAGAAGTGCCAGCCGTTGAAGCTGTCGCGGCAGTTACAGAGACACAGACTGATGAGGACGGTAACGAGATTGAGGTAGTTGTAACCCCAGCTATTGAAGCAAAAGACGCATACAGTCGTAGGGACGTTTACGATACAGCAGATGAAGCACCAGAGGGCGCAACACAGCACACACGTCTAGGCATACGCTATCCACAGCTTTTGGCTTTCATTGGTGCGGCTACGGAGCAACGTCTGACAAGCATTGAAGCTAGATTAACCGCACTAGAGGCATAAGATGGCAAAACCAACCGTCACAGAAGTAAAGACCCAGATTGATACACACGAAGCTATCTGTGCTGAGAGGTGGCAAGAGACTATCAATCGCATCAAGAGGCTTGAGATGGTCATACTTGGCAGTGGCGGCGCAATAATAATGCTTTTATTGAATATAGTATTCGGAGGCTAGATATGGTCGAGCCAGTTACCACAATCATTGGTGGTCTGGCGGCGGCGCGGTCAGCCATTGATTTCCTAAAACAAAACGTCGATGCGTTTAATGACGCAAAGACAATAGGCCAGCAGATTGGTCAAATCTTGCAGGGGCATGACGAGTTTAATAAGGCTCGTTATGACACCAAGATGCAAGCTAAACTTGGCATCAAAGATGTTGCATCAGATATGATTGAAATGAAGCTACAGCAGGAAGAACTGTATCAGTTAAGGCTCATCGTCAATAATCGCTTTGGCAGCAGATTCTACGATGACATATTAAAAGAACGCGAAAAGCGCATACACGATAAAAAAGAAGCCGAAAAAAGGGCGAGGGCGGCACAACTCAAAAAGCGTCAAGAGTTAATAGGGATATTAAAGGCGTTAGGGTTGTCTGTTGGTATAGCACTGACGTTAGGGGCTATACTATTACTGATATTCACGAAAGAGTTGCGCTAACTGCTATAGCAAGCGGTGAGATTGGCGAACATTTGGCTGCGGCAGCTATAATAGCTGCTGGTTATAGGTGTAATATTGTTAGCTCTCAGGGCTATGATATTGTGATGTTTGATGACAAAGACATTTATAGGGTTGAGGTTAAGTCATCCACTAAGCCCAAAACACAGACACGTCGTCATAAAAACTATAAGCCATATAACTATTATGTCTCTCGTGGGAGTCGCACCAAGAGGTTGATAAGTTCCAATGATGCAGATATTGTTGCATTGGTAGCCAATGACATAAAGGCTGTGATGTTCTTGCCCGTTAAATCAGTCAAGGTTGCTAGGGTGAGAAAGAAGCCAGAGGATTTTGGTGACGAAACAGAGAGCTTAGAGTTAGCTTTGGAGGCGGTTAGAAATGATAGATTGGAGTGATTACCCCAACTTTTCAGCAAAGGAGTTTCAGTGTAGTTGTTGTGGTGCTGATGGCATGGATGCTGAGTTCATGCACGTCCTGCAAGCCATACGCTCCGACTATGGCAAGCCGATGACGATTACGTCTGGTTATCGCTGCGAGAATCATCCCGTGGAAGCAAAGAAGAAGACTAACTCAATGTCACCTCACAGGACAGGCAAGGCGGCTGACATCGCCTGTCGTGGCTCTGAAGCGCATGAGATACTGAACCTTGCCTTGGCGTATGGTGCAACGGGTATTGGTGTTGCACAAAAGGGTGATGGCAGGTTTATTCATATAGATACACTTGAGGGCGATGATGCGCTTCGCCCCTGGATTTGGAGTTATTGATGGCACTTAATTTTATTACACCTCTTGCGAATCTAGCGGGTCAGTGGATGAACAACCGCGCACAAAAGGCGCAAGCAAAGCAGAAACTAGAAGTTGCAAAGATTGAGGCACAGGTCAAAAAGGTAGAGCAAGACGGAGCTTGGGAAGAGAAAGCTATGTCTGCTTCACAAGACAGCCTCAAGGATGAAATGTGGACAGTTTTGTTTATCTGCTTGATTATCGCTTGTTTTATACCCGATGCACAGCCTTACATAGAGGCTGGTTTTCGTTTCTTGCGTGAGGACTGCCCAGAATGGTTAACCTATGGTATTCTTGCAAGCATAGCGGCTTCATTTGGATTGAAGTCTATTGGCAAGATGAAGGGTTAGTCATGGCTCGTACAACCAANAGAAAAAGTAAAAGCAAAAGCACTGTNAACAAGGCTGGCAACTACACNAAGCCTGAAATGCGTAAGCGTTTATTTAAAAAAATCCTTGCTGGTGATAAGGGCGGCAGGAAGGGGCAATGGTCTGCTCGTAAGGCTCAGATGCTTGCCAAGCAATATAAAGCTGCTGGTGGGGGGTATAAGTCCTAATGGCGTTACAAGACCCACAGAAGAGCCTCAAGAGCTGGACTAAGCAGAAGTGGCGTACTAAGTCGGGTAAGCCTAGCTTGCAGACAGGTGAGCGTTATCTGCCAGAGGCGGCTATCAAGAGCATGTCACCGCAGGAATATGCGGCTACGACTCGTGCTAAACGTGAGGGCATGAGGGCTGGTCAGCAGTTTGTAAAACAGCCAAAGAAGATTGCCACAAAGACAAAGAAGTTCCGCAGGGTATAAAAAAACAGGGACGATTTCTCGCCCCTGCTTTCTTGTTTATGCTGTAAAGTTTTCCTTACAAAATTCAAGCTGATGCTCAAGTCGGTCACAAACGCCTTCCCAATCGTCAGCCCAATGTTCGTGAGATACTTCATGGTCTTTTTTAGAGGCTAGGTCTTCTAACTCTTGCCCCATGCAGACCCAGTAAGTCCCAGTATCAGAACACCTTTCAATCGAAAACTCGTATTGTGGGTAATCCTTAACGATTTTTTTCGCCCTGTATCTTGCTCGGTTTTCTGCTTTTACAAGCTCTCTCTTTTGCTTGTCTTTAGCCTCCTGCACCTTTAGTGCGGCTTGCAAGCTCTCAAGATTCTCCTCAAGTCGCTTGATGTTTTTCTTCTCTGTCTCGATATTGAGTTTAAGAAGATTTGCCTTTCCAATAGGTTTCCGTTTCATGTTTTACCTCCCGAACCTTAACATTGCTCCTAATGCTGGCACTGATTGACCAGCTAGGCTTGTGTTAACAATGTCGGCTTCCTTGATTCTAATGTTTCTAGCTTCAATGCCAGATTTATCAGATTTCAATTTATCAACGAAAATATTACCTCGATTAGTAATGCGGTTTATAACTGCATAATACTCTTCTTGGCTTGCAGGGTTATCATTTGATTTAACTTTAACCCTTTGTCCTACATGATAGTTCATGTGACATTCTCCTTTTATTTACAAATGTTAAATAGCAGGTCTTTTACGACTTCTTATATTTTTATTTTACTAAATGGGTATTTTTAAAATACTATCTAAAAGTATAGCTTTTGTTGAATATTTTTTGGTGTTGTATTTTTGCAACAGTATAAATGGGGCGGCGAAAGGAGCTACACCGCCCCGTAGTGTAGGGAAACCAATAAAAAACCTACACTAATTCCACATCTTTTATTTTCTCGATGATTCTGTTGAAAGCTGCCAAGCCCTTTGGTGAGCTAAACATNTCTGTNTCAACATACTCCCTTACATCGAGCAGAGCCTCTTTCAAGGCTGTAAACTCAGTTCGCGTAAGTCTAAGCGTCACTGTGTTAGGTGTCACGTTTTTCATGTCTATCCATGATTGACTGAAGCATTTGCGACAGGATGCTAGAACTNTCCATGAGTGACTCAAAGATAGTTTTGTTGCGTCGCATATTGATTAGGTCAATATGTTTCTCGTTNAGGGCTTGCATNCNNTCCAGAAGCTCCCGCAGAGCCTTGCTCTCCGCTTCCATTGCTTGATTCATTCTTTCTAGGCTGTCCGTCATATCTCTCTCCTTTGATTTGACTAATTTGCATTTCACAATAATGTATGGCTTTTCGCAAGTCTAAAATTGCAGATTCTTCTAACCCCATACCCTGATAATTTTTGTATCCAGCACGACTTGCATACTTTATAATATTGCCTCTCCAATATTCCATATTATTGTCCAAAATATACTCTGCTGGTTGGATTGGCAGTCGTGTGTAATGGTCTTGATTTTTTACATCCATCATAAATCCTCAAAGCTAGGTGACTTCTTGCTGGCTAAATATCGGTCAAAACATTTGTCGTGAAACGCTTTTTGCTCTCCATTTATAATCCAGTCAAAGTTATCCACATCTATTTTTTCTTCGCATCCCATGCAGCTAATCGTTCTTTTAGGTCGATTACTGTCTGCTCTGCGTCGCGCTTTCTTAGTTCTCGCCAACCTGGACTATCATTGGGGATAGACCCAATCTCCCTTATCCGTCTTTCTAATCTCGCACACTCTTCCTGATAGACGTTGAGTTGGTCTATCAGTTCCTCGATTGTCTTGATTAGCTTCTTCATAAAATCCCGACTTTCTCTCAAGCTGTCCAACTCCGAGTACTTCATGTAGCTTCTCCACTTCTCTTGCAAGTTCTTGCCTCTTGGCTTCATCAATCTCATGCGCTTCCTTTGCGATAGAAACACACATCTCCTGAAAGTCTACGTCACCTTGGTAGCTGTTATCAATCTTCCTCAAGGCGTGAATAATGGTTGTGTGGTCACGCTTTAAGAAGTGACCAATCCTGCTCATTGTTGAGTTGGTGTACTCATACGATAAGTGGCAAAATATATGCCTCGCATGTACAAACCTTTTGTGTCTTTTAACGCCTCTTAGCTCGTGTTCACGAATATCGTAATGTTCACATACTGCCTGACAAATGCTTGCAAGGCTAAGTGGTTTTGTATATTCGCGGTTCTTGTCTACTATTATTTGCATCGTCTTCTTTCTCCTTCTCGTATTTATCTGTCTCCATAGCCGACATNAGGGCATAGGATGCTAGTTTATAAAGCTCTCTGGATGTCATCTTGCGCTGATATATNTCTCCGTTGATNACTGTCCTGAGTGCGCCTGTCATAGCCAAGACCATNAGGTCATCTGGCTCTANTGTATAATCAGCTTGTCTGCTCATTAATTCTGCTCTCGATATTCTTCCAGTTCCATTGCAGTGCTTGCATGGTGTTTCTATGTAGCTACTACCTTCTCCGTCAGCAGAGACATTGATGAGCAGAACGCCCCTACCTTCGCATTTACCGCAACGTACAGTCGTTCCACCCATCTTTAGTCCTCCCTAAAACGGAATTTCGTCTGACGTTACAGGCGCAGGGTCAGGGATAGATGCTGGTGCTGAAGCAGATTGTGCATCAGGCTTGCGTATATCCTCTACCTTGCCACGCAAAGCTGGTGCTTTATCGTTCTCGCTATTGGANTCCCAAAGAGCGATAGCGAACTTGTCACCTGCCTTGATGTCCCTGTGTGCNTANACNTGACCTTTGAGTCGTGGTGCTTTACCACCTGGCTCATACTTCTCGTTACGCCANAGNGCTGTTGTACCTGTGTTGTCGTATGTCTGGCTCATAATCTAGTCCTTTCCTGATAGTTGAGCTTTACGTTTTGAGAAAGCTGCCAGAGTTTCCTCTCTGGTAGCCTTACTCATTGCCTCGATTTTATCCTTGTTACTCTCATAGAGAGATTGCAATGCACCGAGGTGAGGCGCAGCTTTTACTTGCTCCTCGATGCTAGGATTAGTTGCCCCGCCAGAGGGTTTTGGCGGGGCTGTCACGTCCTTTGAGGGGATAGAGCGTGACTTAACTTGTGAGGCGGCATTGCCATCATCATCTTCATCACCTGACACTAAACCAAGTGCGGCGCATAAACCATAGCGTCTGGCATANGTCAGGGCAGAACCCATTGATTGTGCATCNTGTTTTGCAGACANGACAGGCTGATAGCCTTCCATTGACTCGCCGCTTTCATGCATAACAACAGTTTTGAGGACGTAGTTTCCATCTGCCATCATGTCAGGGAATTGCAGGACGCATAGNCCATGCTTGGCAAGNACNGGTCTTGCAGTATCCCAACANTCTTTGAGTGTGCTGTANTTTGATTTGTGAAACGGATTGAATCCGCTTTGTGGCACAGTGCAAAACTCTGCCTGCGCCTTAATTAATGCTGTTGCTAGATTCATCATAGCTTCCATATCTCCTTTGCTTCAGCTAAAAATTCTTCACCTACATGCCACCTAAACTCCCTAGGGTCGGTGAATGTTGGCTGTATGTATCCTGCAAGCACTTTCGGGTCATTGCTGATTTTCANCAAGTTTTGACGCACAATGGCGGCTTGCAGTAGGTAATCCATTGCGTCTTTTAATCTNTCTGGTTGCATGGCATCGCAGTTCTGGCGACCAAATGCACACCAATCNCTTGCGCTGATATATACGATTGTGGGTGTAAGNCCNGTACANGCNTCATAGAAGGCCACCTGACGTATGTGGGCGGCATCTGGGTGCTTGGGCATAGAAGGGACAGAAAAACCCCTTGTGCCATCCTTTTTGATAGCACCAGCCTTTGCCCACTTTGTTTTAATCTCAATGACAGATTGNTCCGTCACCAAGTCAGCATANCCTATGATTGGNACATCTAGCTTTGGATGCTCAAAGCCTANCACTTTCTCTTGNGTNGCTTTTATCTGTCCTTGNGCTTTGAATGTGGTGCGTAGGCAGTCAAGACCAACCTCAACCATGTCGGGTATGTCTTCAATGTATCGCTCAACNTTGGCGGCATCCAGTTCGTCTCGCGGTTTATGGCTTCTAAGCCTAAACACAGCCGCATTAATTGACTCTTCTTGGTCAGCACCATCGCACACAATGGCTTGCAAGCAGTCATGTAGTGCGCCCCCTGCTGGTGCAGGTGCGCCTACAGGCATGTCACGCCTACGCTCTTTGAGGTGTAGATACTGGAAACTCCACAAACACAGGGGCTTCTCAAGCTGACTAGGTGAGAAATGGTCAATGACAATCTCATCACCAGCCTTNAAATAGTCAGGTATTGCTTTAAATAATTCTTCCACAAAATCTCTCCTTTTGTGAACTATGGGGATATTCGTTTNAGGTGTCAATACTTTTCTGGTATATTATACCCTACCCTCAACAAGCCACTCCAACATCACCTCTTTGATGTGCATGGGGTGGTAGCCGCATATCTCACTGGCGGCCTCATAGTCGTGTTGCATGACCATGATGTCCAGGTTGTCACCAAAAAAAGCCTCATTGTAGCCTTTGCCAGCATAGAACCTCTCTGAGCCTGTTACCCGTGACAAAGCCTTAAACATCTCTGAGCATAGGTCGTCTGGTCGTTCAGTCTGATAGTCGCTCATTTTTCTCTCTCACTTCCTCAATATCCTCTTTAAGTAATCTGTAATCTAACTCCGTTTGTAGCCAATCAATTCGGGCGTACAGACGGGCTAAATATTCCAGCTTGTCGTCTTCAAAGACTTCAGGCCAAAGCCGACGAGTCTTCTCCATATATGTTTCACGTTTTTCAACCATTTTAAAAAAACTCCTCGGTTGCCCTTAAATTTAATATATTTTCTAAACCTTCCTTTGTAACTGGTATGTTACGTTTAATAATCGCGGCATATTCGTTTTCATCAAATTGCTTTATAAATTGTCGGGCATATTTATAAGAGTGTGTCCACCTTATAGCCCGCCCTTGCAATGTAATTTCATAAATGACCATTAGTGTGTCTCCGTTTCTTCAATCTCTTGCATGGTTTTATTCCAAACAAATATTGGGGTTGTCTCTCCTACAAATGCCCCTGCTATATTAAAATCAAAGTGTTCAAGCGCATCTTCTTGGGACATATCCTCTGACAAGATTTCAATAACTCTGTCTGCGCTGTAAACAATGCAATCATCAAGCCCAATTCTCTGACTAGTGCCTATGACAGCATCGTCAAATATCTCTGGAAGTTTAAGCATTAGTGTTTCTCCAAAATGTCGGGGTCAATCTCTTCACTATCGCTCCACAGGATAGGCATACACGCCGCCATGCTGTTGCTGTCATCGGTAGCACCAGAATTAATCTCCTGGGCTTTTGCCATGCAGGTTACAGGGTCAAGGCGTAACTCTGCCTCGATGAGTTTCAAGTCAGCTTCAGTGCCGATTGAAACTCTGCTGAACAATATCAAGACGTAAATATATTGCGTCATGTTTCTCTCCTTTGTGGGGCGGCACTAGACCGCCCCTGTTAGTTAAACTCGACTCATAAAGTCTTCTACGAGTTCCTCTGTGGTGTGTGGGCAAATCTGTCCAGCACACTCAAGGAAAAATTTAGCGTCTTTAGACAGCGCGTCCTTAACGCCTTCAGCGTGACCTTGATTNTCCATGCAGAACTGGCGATAGTTTGGCAGTTCAAAGTTAAAGAACAGGTCACTAATGTTAGTAGATATTTTCATGTTTACTCCTTCATATCTATCACCCCCTAAAATACACCTCCCATATTCATTGTCACCTGTACTTTTGGATAGGGTTGTTCAAATATACAAATCACTATACCTGTTAAGTATGTGTAACAAATTGAAACAATACTTGGAAGAGAATGGCTTATCACAACGTGAGTTTGGTGAGCGCATTGGTGTACGTCAGTCAGTGGTCAGCAGGTGGGTGTCAGGGAAGGCATATCCCGATTGGGAGTGCAGTCTGCCTCGCATCATCAAGGTGACAGGCGGGGCAGTTGATGCCAATAGTTTTGTAAAGGATTTATTAGATGACTGATTCAAGACAAAAGGGCGCGGCGTTTGAGAGAGATGTCTGCAAGATGATAGGTGAGGCATTTGATATTGATGTCAGGCGTAATCTTGAGCAGTATCAAGTGAAGGACATGGGCGACATAATGCTCAAGCCTTTTCTGGTGGAGTGCAAGCGATATGCACAACAAGGCTCAAACTGGTTTCGTGATGATTGGTGGGAGCAGGTGAAGAGGTCAAGCCAGAATGATTACATGCCTGTTTTAATCTACAAATATGACCGCCAACCTATCAGGGTGGTTTTGCCATTGGTGGCAATCAATCCAGATTTTGAACCCGACCACATGTTGATGTTTGTTGAGGGCTTTGAGTATTGTCAAGATGCTCTCAGACCAGTCGTGATGGATTGGGATACAGCCGCCATGATAATGCGAGAATGGTTATGTGATGAATGATTCACTAATCAAATACAGGCGGCGCATGGGTCAGGTAAAGGACTTCAAGAGCCTGTTTATTGGCGACTATACACCTTCCGATATTGACGTGTGTTATCAGTTAAATTCTCATGGTCTTATTATCTTGGGCGAGCTGAAAGTATCAGGCGTAGAAGTGCCAGTTGGTCAAATGATTATGTTGAGAGATATAGTTAATACTTACTTACTTGCTGGCAAGCGAGCTTTGTTATTCATTGGAGAGCATGTAACACATCCAAGCCAGCCGATAGACG
>FUFK010041841.1_pt1 | contig 32900 bp, 29 predicted proteins | sample 1021851 | NCBI WGS metagenome assembly FUFK01 (sample SAMEA51879418, study PRJEB19060) | metagenome | reverse complement strand
TAAGTAATAAAAGTTTAACAGACGCTGATTGACTTGTCGAAGCACAATAAAAAGCATAGTAGCAGTGATGCTACTATGCTTTTTTAAGCCGATGCTTTTTAAACCGGATAGGCTTTATAAACTTTTAAAACATGCTTTACGATAGGTCTAATCTACTGAATTTAAGCTGCCAAGTCAATAGAATATCAATACAGACCGCGAGTGCTACTAAGCGACAGGCTTAGCTCTTGCATGTAAGTCTTGCAATTTATAAACATCGAAAGGCAAGTCGATTGCGTAAGATTTACAAACGGCTTCGGCGGCGCCTAAGGTTGTGACATAAAAGACTTTGCCTAGTAGCGCGTTACGGCGGATAGAGAACGAATCCTCTTGCGCTTGTTTGCCTTCGGTGGTATTGATAATCAAGTCAATTTTGCCGTTTTTGACCGCATCAACGATATGCGGGCGACCTTCAGTGACTTTATTGATTTGCTTACAGTCGATACCGTTATCAGCCAATACCGCTTGCGTGCCAGTGGTCGCGACTATCTCAAAGCCGTAGTCTTGTAGCTGGCGTGCGACTGCAACGATTTGTTCTTTGTCGCTATCACGCACTGAGATAAAGACAGTTTTGGTTTCACCTTCAGTCGGTAGACCTGGCAAGCGCTCATTACTACCGATAACCGCTTTGTAAAAAGCTTCACCAAAGGTTTTGCCAACGCCCATGACTTCACCAGTCGACTTCATCTCAGGGCTAAGGATGGGGTCGACGCCTGGGAACTTAGCAAACGGGAATACCGACTCTTTTACCGCATAAAAATCAGGTTTGATCTCGTGTGTGAAACCTTGGTCTTTGAGTGACGAACCTGCCATGCAGCGTGCGGCCACTTGCGCAAGCGATGTACCAATACATTTTGAGACAAAAGGTACGGTACGCGCGGCGCGGGGATTGACCTCAAGGATATAAACGGTCTCGCCTTTGACCGCAAACTGTACGTTCATCAGACCCACAACGCCAAGCTCTTTTGCCATCGCTATGGTTTGCTCGCGCATCACATCACATAGCTCATCTGACAAGGAGTAAGGCGGTAGTGAACAAGCAGAGTCGCCAGAGTGCACGCCCGCCTGTTCGATATGCTGCATGATACCGCCGATCACTACATCTGTGCCATCACAGACGCAATCGACATCGACTTCGACGGCATCATCTAAGAAGCGATCGAGTAGTACGGGCGCTTCATTGGACGCTTGTACGGCGGTGCGCAGGTAATGCTTGAGCTCCTCTTCGTTATAGACGATCTCCATTGCGCGGCCGCCGAGTACATAAGACGGGCGTACCACAAGCGGATAGCCGACGTCTTTGGCTTTTATCAAGCCATCCTCAAGACTAGTGGCTAGTGCGTTCGACGGTTGGGTGAGGTTCAATTGCTGAATCATGTGCTGGAAGCGCTCACGGTCTTCAGCGCGGTCGATAGCGTCAGGGCTAGTCCCAATGATCTTCACGCCAGCTTCCTCTAAAGCGCGGGCCAGTTTCAATGGCGTTTGGCCACCGAACTGTACGATAACGCCGTCAGGCTGCTCGATACGGACGATCTCTAGCACATCTTCTAGAGTGATGGACTCAAAGTAGAGACGGTCGGAGGTATCATAGTCGGTAGAGACCGTTTCAGGGTTACAGTTGACCATGATAGTCTCATAGCCATCTTCGCGCATGGCAAGAGCCGCATGGACGCAGCAATAATCAAACTCAATACCTTGACCGATACGGTTCGGGCCACCGCCGATGACCATGATTTTTTTGTTGTCAGTGGGCTTAGCCTCACATTCGCTGTCGTAGCTTGAGTACATATAAGCGGTACTCGTAGCAAACTCTGCTGCTGCGGTATCGACACGCTTATAGACGGGATGGATATTTAAGTCCCAACGCTTAGCGCGTAGCTGCTTTTGTGAGATGCCAAGCAGTTTAGCCAAACGTAGATCTGACAAGCCTTTGCGTTTAAACTGGCGCAGATTGTTCTCATTTAAGTCGCCAAAGCCAAGCGCTTTTACGTTTTCTTCAGTTTTGATAATATCTTCGATTTGTACCAAGAACCAAGGATCGACGTTAGTGAATTTGAACACCTCTTCCACGCTCATACCGATACGAAAGGCATCGCCGATATAAAAGATGCGATCGGGAGTTGGTACAGTCAAACGATTAATAATCTCGCTACGCGCTTTTTCTGGTTTCACTGCCGCTAAGTCGATTTGCTCATCAAAACCATCAGCGCCAGTCTCGAGGCCGCGTAGGGCTTTTTGCATAGACTCTTGGAAGTTACGGCCGATAGCCATCACTTCACCGACCGATTTCATCTGCGTCGACAAGATATTGTCGGCTTGCGTGAACTTCTCAAAGTTAAAGCGCGGTATCTTAGTGACGACATAATCAAGCGTCGGCTCGAAGCTGGCAGGCGTAGCACCGCCGGTGATGTCGTTTTGTAGCTCGTCCAAGGTATAACCGACCGCTAGTTTGGCAGCGATTTTGGCAATCGGGAAGCCCGTGGCTTTTGAGGCTAGCGCTGAGGAGCGCGAGACACGCGGGTTCATCTCAATGACGACCATGCGGCCATTTTTTGGATTAATACCGAACTGCACGTTTGAGCCGCCAGTTTCTACCCCAATCTCACGTAGTACCGCTAGTGAGGCATTACGCATGATTTGATATTCTTTATCGGTCAAGGTTTGCGCTGGCGCGACAGTGATTGAGTCGCCAGTATGCACGCCCATCGGATCGAAGTTTTCAATGGTACAGATGATGATGCAGTTGTCGTTTTTATCACGCACGACTTCGGTTTCGTACTCTTTCCAGCCAATCAGCGATTCATCGATAAGTAGCTGATGAGTCGGAGACAAGTCAAAACCGCGCTCACAAATCTCGATGAACTCTTCGCGGTTATAAGCGATACCGCCGCCGGAGCCGCCCATCGTATAAGAGGGACGAATGATACACGGATAGCCCATTTTTTCTTGAGTGGCAAAAGCCTCTTCCATCGTTTCAGCGACTTCTGCGCGCGGACACTCAAGGCCGATACGCTTCATCGCCTTGTCAAATAAATCGCGGTCTTCTGCCATCTCGATGGCGTCTTTGGTTGCGCCAATCAGCTCACAACCATATTTCTCTAGCACACCGTTACGATCTAGCTCAAGCGCACAGTTCAGTGCTGTCTGTCCACCCATCGTTGGCAAAATCGCATCAGGGCGCTCTTTGTCGATAATTTGCTCAACCGTCTGCCATGTGATGGGCTCGATGTAAGTGGCGTCCGCCATGACAGGATCGGTCATGATAGTGGCAGGATTTGAGTTGACTAAGATAACGCGGTAGCCTTCTTCGCGTAGGGCTTTACACGCCTGTGCGCCTGAGTAGTCAAACTCGCATGCTTGACCGATAACGATAGGGCCTGCGCCAATGATAAGAATGCTTTTTATGTCGGTACGTTTTGGCATTTAGATGTGTCCTTCAATAATAGGTTTGGCAAGGATTGCAATTTTACTCAAATCATTGTCTTGACTCATCCATTCTAAATCACGTATTTCAGCGACTACATAATGAAAAACATCAAAACTACGTTTATCTAATTTCTGTTGTTTTACTAGGGCTAAACGATAGATGTCAGAGGCTCTGTTACCTTCTACATCGGTAATTTCAAACTCTTCAAAATCATTTAAAATCTCCACCATTTGTTCTGTCGGCACACGGCGCACACCACGCAGTACTTCATAACGAATAAGTGGCGTAATAGCGATTTTTACCTTATCGTCTAATAGTAAATCTTCGACAATTTGTTTGGATTCAATATGTTTAGAGTTTGTGGCATCGTGATCAAAAGCACCGATAAGTAAATTAGCATCTAGAAGAACATATTTACTCACTATCGTCACCTGCTGGATTTCTAAGTAGCTTTAATAAGCGATATTTCGCCAAATCTTGGCTACTGTCTTCCATAGATTCTCTTTTAAGCTCATTTAGGTCGATACCGAAAGCGTCGCGTAACACATTGGCTAAAATACGCTTATTTGGAGAGTCGATTACGTGAGAACGAACAACACCGTCTTCTTCTAGCTTTAGCAAATAAGCTTCACCTTCGTCTAATTGCGATAAGACTAAAGGCGAATGCGTTGCAATATAAAAGGTAGTATTTGGAAATAGATCTTTTAGCGTTGGTATGATTCTAGTTTGCCACTCTACGTGCAAGTGGCTTTCGATTTCATCAATAAGTACGACACCTTTGACATTAAGTAGGTCTTGCTTATTAGTAAAAGCAGAGTAGGCCGAGACAATCGCTTGGATAATCTTAACTACTGAGATAAAGCCAGAGCTTAACTCGTTTAGCTCGGTCTCTTGCCCCTCAATAGTTAAATAAACATTATCATCACCGTCCACATTAAGCGTTTTACCGATGCGATTATCTAAAGTATTTAAAGCATTAAGTACTGTATCTATATCGACCTGTCGATTATCCTCAGATTTTTGATAAGGATTAACAGATTGAGCACGCTCTATAAACCATTGATGAATATTTTCACTCATACCTAGTTCAGACAATGAGTCATTGTTTATAGCGTTCTCAATCAATTTAAAATAATCGTTTCTACGAACTTTGGAGCTACCAATGGATTTTGCATGGCTTTGCGAGGATTTAACAGCTGAACCTCGCTGTTTTGCTCCCAAATGAGCAATAGCATCAAATTTTTTATTCTTAACCTGTTCAGTCAGTCGACTTAGAAAAACTCTATCAGGATAAGCAGAGCCTCCTGTGGCTTCCTTAAAAGAGAGCGATTGAGCCTGACTGGTAATTGAAAAAGCTATTTTTTCTTCATATGCAAAATTGGTGCTAGTGATAAAGTTATGTGTCTTTGCTAATAAGAAAAAAAACAAAGCTTCTAATGTTTTAGTCTTACCGATACCATTACTACCAAAGAATACAAAGGCCCGTTTACTATCATCAAGTGATAGCTCAACGTCGCCAACGCCTTTTAAGTCTTTAATTGTCCATTTCTGCGTCAGTTCATTTGCCATTAGACAGCCGCCTTAGCCTTTTCCATCATAGCTGCAAACTTATCAAACAGCTCAGCCGCGTCATGAGGGCCGGGGCTGGCTTCTGGGTGACCCTGGAAGCTAAAGACTGGCTTATTGGTCAGCTCGATGCCTTGGTTAGTACCGTCAAATAATGAGCGATGCGTTGATTTGACATTATCCGGCAAAGTATCTTCATCGATTGCGAAACCATGATTCTGACTGGTAATCATCACCGCGCTAGTGCCCAAATCTTGTACTGGATGATTGGCACCATGATGCCCGGTCTTCATCTTAACCGTATTCGCGCCGCTAGCCAGTCCAACCAGCTGATGGCCGAGGCAAATCCCGAAGGTAGGGATATCGGTCTCTTCAATGATATGACGCACGCTGTCAATAGCGTAATCACAAGCCGCCGGATCGCCTGGGCCATTAGATAAGAAGATACCGTCAGGATTCATCGCTAGCACCTCTTCGATCGGCGTTTGCGCGGGTACCACAGTAACCTTGCAGCCGCGATCCACCAGCATACGTAAGATGTTGGTCTTAGTACCAAAGTCATAAGCGACGACATCGTATTTGTGCTCGATGTGCGTGCCAAGTTGCTTGAAGAAGCCGCCCGTACCGCTGTCATGGCTACCGGGTGCATCACGATTGAGTAGCGTATCAGATAACTCCCAAGTACCTGCCGTCCACTCAAAACCTTCTGGATGGGTGGCTTCTTTTGCCAAATCCATGCCTTTGAGACCGGTAAACTCTTGCGCAAGCTTAATGGCTTGTTGTACGTCTGAGTCGCTGATCTCAGTGCCAGTTGAGGCGGTCATGATACAGCCGTTTTGCGCGCCTTGCTCGCGCAGTAAACGCGTCAGCTGACGGGTATCAATCTCAGCAATAGCCACAGTATCGTTACGTTTTAGATAATCGCTTAGTGATTCAGAGCTACGGAAATTTGAAGTGGTTAAAGTGGCATCGCGAATGATAAGACCCTCTGCCCAGACTTTATCATGACTTTGGGTGTTGCCAGATTCGCTGTCCTCAGCGTTGGTACCAGTATTGCCAATATGAGGATAGGTGAGGGTAACTAATTGGCGCGCGTAGCTTGGATCAGTTAGGATTTCTTGGTAGCCTGTCATTGCGGTATTGAAGACCACTTCACCGACCCTATGACCTGTACTACCAATACTGACACCTCGAAAAATCGTCCCATCTGCTAATGCCAAAATTGCTTGTGTTGTTGTCGATGAATTCAAGGATTTGCCTCCGCTATTGATGATGAATGCGCTACTATATTTGTGGTTGTCACTTCAGCGGATAATCGATAATTTATACCAATTCAAAGCGTTATAAAACCACTTATCGCTGAAATTTTCCCACAAAAAAGCGAGAAGACAAATAGATGAAAAGATACTTAATTCACATAGGGGTGAAGAGTAACTTACATCATGTCCACTCGCTTAGGCACAGATTTTGAGCATTGTACTAAACTTTGATAATGAGAGCTAGTCTTATTGTGCAAGTAAATTACTTAAATTGATAATTAACGCTTAAGCCATAATAATCAGGCGATAAATTAGGCGCAACGATTAACTGATCATTATAGGTAGTGGTGAAGTACCAGCTACTCACCATGCCCAAAGCTGCGCCAGCGAGCACATCTACTGCATCGTGCTCATCGGCGTCTAAGCGACTATAAGCGACAAAGCCTGCGCCTAAATAAGCTGGAATGCTATACTCAAGCCCGTAGCGCCGATGAATAAAGCTTGCCCCCTGAAAAGCGGCTGAAGCATGACTAGAGGGAAAAGAGTTATCACCCTCACCGTTAGGGCGCTCCTTATCTATCACCGCTTTTAGCGCGTAAGTTGTAGCAACAGTAGTGCCAAACCCTCGATAAAACTGCTGGCGTCCTTCTTTGTCATCCTTATAATAAGTGCTACCATAAGCGATAGCAGGGATCGCAACAGCAACCACGCTGCCTGCCTTTTCGATACTAGAGCTGTCGTCAGCGTAACTAGGGCTTACAGCTAGCGTGCCGCTGACGAGCATTAATAGAGGTAGGGGGTATTTGCTATTCATAGTCATCTTCCTAAAAGGGTTTACTGTGACTCTCAAAGTGGTATGATTTGCATCGTCAGTGAGGGTTGCGTGGCCTTATTTTAAGACAATCAATCCACAAAACCTATAGGGCGTGTTGAACATTCACAAATGCGCACTGCTGATCGCTACTAGTTAATCAAAGCTGTGTCCTAGTCGTCGTTAAAATTGCAGATAATGCTTATTGCATTGGCTAGCTGATTTTATTTAAACAGTCGCAACGACCAGGGCGATTTTAGCATCAGCCCTAACGACAACAACAGGGACAGGACTCTTTTTTGCCGCTTTATTGATAAAAATAGACGCTTAGAACGACTAAACTTACCATTTTTATCTGCAAATCGCCTAAAAAATAGTCTCTGTCAGTGCCATGGTCGAATGTTCAACACGCCCTAATTATCTATAAGTCAAAATAGACATCAAATAAAGCTTACTCTCCATAAATCTTAATACCATTGGCAAAGCTACAGCGTTTTATACGTGCCGTTTGAATGATAGCGTCGGCTTCACCGTATAGACGCGATAGCTTCGCATCANGCGCTTTACTATCGTTACTTCGACCCACGCCAAAGCTAATATTAGGCGAGATACCCCAGCGTCCAGCAGAGATACCGACGCCGACTCCTGANGCCGACAGGCTCGATTGCTGCTTTTGCGTCGCATTGACATAGCGCTCAACGCGATTGTACTCTTGAGCGAGCGNTTGACAGTCGTAGCTTTGATAAGTGCTTGGCGGCACATACTGCGGGGTGAGATTGCCACTGGTTGCACAGCCCGAAAGCGTAAAGATGCCAGCGGTGGCAAGTAATGCTGCTGCGGTAAAGGTTTTCATAAAAACTCCGTTGAACCAGTAGGAGGTATTTAAGATAGCAAATATAGCGAGCTTATGATATTAAAATAAGTTTGCAGGTTTCGCATACGCCAAGATNACAATCCCTATATAAGCGACGCCGGCGATAAGAATACCGACTTTACTTTGAGTTGGCGCAGCATTGATGNTGAAAGCTTTGGCGCTAGCACTGATTGCGGCGACTAANAGTATAATTTTGGCAAACACCCACTGTACAGGTGCGTTCACACTCATCANNTGCATCAGCATCCAGGCCCCTGTGACTATCACTAAGGCGTACAATATGTGATTGGCAATCTTAACCGGACGCGGCGCGCGGCGATTAGCGCTTAACACCAAAACGCTCTGGTAAATAAATAGCCCAATCAATATAAATACTAATAGCATGTGTAGATGTTTCATTGAATCTTATTCCTTGTAGAGTAAGCTCAGCATTAGTCAGTCTAAGCGAATCTAGCGCAGTGACAGCGCTTATTTATTTTGTCCTGCACATAGCGGGCTCTCAGGGCTTTGGGTTTGCTGTTGCCACTCAGTAGGGGTGTAAGCGTGGATCGCAAGCGCATGCACAGTACCGCCTTGCGAGGTTAGCAGTGGATCTACCAGCTGATAGACAAGCTGATGGCGCGCAACCAAACGCTTGCCTGCAAAGGCTTCACTAACTAGCGTTAGCTTGAAGTGACTCTCTTTACCGTCAAAGTAACCAGCATGATTCATTGACTCATTGACTAAGTCTAGATATTGCGGCTGTAACTCTTGCAGTGCGTCTTCAAGGGCGATAGCAGTAGGGGCGGTAGTCGTCATAACAGTCCTTCAATAGTCAACACTGTGCTGATTTGATAAAAATAGATGGAAGCATTATACCAGAGCAAAGCTTACAAGTGCTAAACGCGCTCTTTGTCAAACTATTAGGATACTGCTCTTTTATGAGACTGCTTTTTATAACAGAAACAGCAGTCACAAAAAAACAGGGCATGAATGTATCCAAGCCCTGTTGTTAAGACTGTTCGAATTAACCACTAACGGCGCGTTTTTTGATACAGTGGTATCACTTTAGGCATTAATGCCTGCATTTGTGAGATACGTGTACTGCTTGCCGGGTGAGTACTCAAAAACTGAGGTGGCTCACCTTGACTAGCGCGCTGCATTTTTTGCCATAAGGTGATAGCCGCTTGCGGGTTGTAGCCAGCACGTGCCATTAGCTCAAGTCCGATTTGGTCGGCCTCAGACTCTTGGGTACGACTGTGCGGACGGCTCAAACCAAGATCACCGGCAAGACCCGCTAGCTGCGCTTGACCTTGCGAGAGACCAAAGACACTTGCTGCAAGGCCAATACCAGTCTGCGTGGCGTATTCGCGAGAAATACGTTCACGAGAATGCTCACGTAGCGCGTGTGATATCTCATGACCCATAATGGCAGCAATCTCATCATCAGTTAGGTTCAAGCGATCGATAATGCCAGAATAAAACAGGATTTTACCGCCTGGTAATACCGAAGCGTTGAGCTGCTGTGACTTAATGGTATGAACCTCCCAGTTCCACTGAGCAGCATCAGGACGATAAACACTAACTTGACCGACTAAGCGATTAGCAATTCTTTTTAGGCGTTGTAGCTGCGCTGGATTGGTATCTAATACCCGCTCTTGGCGCGCTTTTTGTAGCACTTGATTGTAGCTTTTGGCAGAGAGTTGTAGCACCTCTTCATCAGAGACCAGTAATAGCTGCTGACGATCGACGCCGACAGCGCCTGTATTGGTAGTGCTCGTACAGCCAGCCAGTCCAAGTGTCGATAATGAAGCCGCCATCAGTGACGTAGTGAGCAATTTTTTCATAATAAACATCCTCGCTGTTAATAATTAATACTTATTAAAATAATACAAAGTTAAAGTCTCGCAAATCTACTCTAAGGTATGCCATAGTATAATAAGCCTACTGTCACAAGACTAGTGCAGTAAAAGTAACATTACTACATGCAAATGTAAGTACATCTCTGTCATAAGTAATAGGTGATAGCTGGATAGAGCCTAAAGGTTATAAAAAGATCCCAGCTAAACTTAAAAGATGCGTTAATAAATAATCGCTAAATTATCAAAGAGATAACCGAATATTCGGCAGTTTAGCGGTNCCAAACNTNATTAAAACAAGCAAAATTTAAAAAAATATATTGACACCGGCAAAATAGTTGCTAAAATAGCCATCCTATCGAAACGTAGTCATTAATATTTATTAACGATACGCTTTGATTTATGCGGGATTAGCTCAGTGGTAGAGCATAACCTTGCCAAGGTTGGGGTCGAGAGTTCGAATCTCTTATCCCGCTCCAAATATGGCTACTGTCTTTTATACAAGACATAGCAAAAACCCTCACTATTTATATAAATAGTGAGGGTTTTTTTTGTCTGTGTTTTACGCCCGTCAATCATTGGTATCGAGCGTCAAGCAACGATTTGCAAGCGCTTAGCAAGCGGTAACGTATGGTTTTCAAAGTCCTCAACCATGCGATTTAACTCCGCAATATTGTCTTTTTCTTCTCTTAGAGTGTTACCGTCTTTGAGCAGCAGCTGACCGTTTTTTTTCAGCGCTTGCCAAGCATAATCAACCCATTGCTCCCGTGTCTTCTTACCTTTTGTGTAAGCGTGCAAGAATATCAAAGGGAAGCGGCCATAAGTCAGTGCACTACCCGTCAACGGACTGACTAAGGCATTGAGCTCGGGGCTGACTAAGCTTTGCTGCATGACATAAGCGTTGAGCTTATTGCAGCGCGCTCGCACTTTATCAATAGTCTCGTCATCTTGTAGCAATACAATAGCGCCTTGACTGTACAAAATTGCCAAAGACTCAAACAGCCAGCTTTGCTGAAAGTCCTCCGGTAGCTGCTGCTGTAGCGACGCTACTGAGTGAATTTGATAGTCAGCTAGTAAGGTGATGATCTGCTTGTAGATGTCTTCACGTAGATTGATATTACCAGCTGCGCCACTCACTTCGTATTTGATGTCTTCGGCGCTACTGATCATCATAAAGCGCAATTGATGCCACGTTTGTTCTAGTTTGGCCGTAGACACTTTACGCGCGCCTTTTACCCAATAGTCGCGGCGAAACTGCTTATTGTGCATATAGTCTTTGACGCTTTGGGCGAACATAGGATCGTCTAAGCTTTCTATAAAGTTGAGCTGCTCGCTATTGTAACTACTAGGCTTATAGTCCTCCAAAAAATTGGCGGAACAAGCAAAGCTAGTCTTCGTTGGAGACAACCAATCTGCCATCTCAGAGAAATACATCGGCTGCCAATCGCGGTTAAAGTATTCGTGAGCCAAGTAATTGGGGTTTTGCTGACCGATGTCTTCTAAGCGTTTGGGTATAGAAGGCACTTGCTGGACGAGTGGCTGACAAAGCGTCAACAGCTCTTGAGTGAATTTGATGGAAGCTTCGACACGTTTTCCCATACCTTGGCCGCGGCTACCGTGCATGTGATCGTGCTCGGTGAGCATATGGCGAATGGGAGAAGCCGCTGACCACCCTGGCAAAGTGTTGTAGCTGATATAGAGGACACCGCCTACTTTGAGTTTGCGGCGAATAAAGTCAGCGATAATGTCGCGGTTCTCGTTAGAGACCCATGACCAAATACCATGCAGGCCGATAAAATCAAAATCGGGCAAGTCCTCACGGTTGCAAAACTCGCTAAAAGACTGGTCAAACAGCTGCGCGTCGCTACCTGAGATACTTGATAGCTCCTTTGCAAAACTGGCTTGTGAGGGGTTGAAGTCGGTGCCATACCATTTGATATCTGAGGCTGCAGCGTGAGCATTGATAGACATACCTTGACCGAAGCCCAGCTCACAAGCCGTGGTGAACTTAGGTGCATCTAGTCCTGCCATCAAAAACGGGATTTTTACATTATGTGGATTGAGCTCTGAGTAATAACCATAAGTATAGTTGATATCGCTGATATAACCTTCTGACCAGTTTGCCATTGTACATCCTTGTCTTATCGGTGAATTTATGGAACGCCTAAAATTCAATGCTTCTTATCCTACTGCCACAAATCCTAAGGTACAAATCTAATATAGCGCAGCTGCACAAAGCTAAGAGGCTACGCTGCAACACAATAAGGTTACAAAAGTCAGCCAACTTGCCCTATCTACTTGAGGTTAGTACGGCATAATAAATGAGTAACTTTTAAAGCGATATCTGCAATATAAGTTTTCGACCTACAGACTTAAGATAGTCGTTAATACAAGCCTACCTAATAATAAATCNTAATTAAAATAGGAGNNTTTTATGCCAGAATTTAAAGAAAAAAGCTTTGATGAGCTGTTTGACCTGTCCGGCAAGACCGCTATCGTCATTGGCGGCGGCGTGCANACTCTGAGTTAAATAAATAAAACTTTATCAGATCTTATATTTCACCCAGCAGCGCCATACATTTTTAAAGAGTATTGACTACAGTAGTTACTCTAAGCCGTTTGTTTATTTTTGCCGCCCATTAAGCTATTGACTACCCAAGCTGGGCCAATTAATAAGAACTGCAAATCTTCAAAAAAAGAGGGTTTTTTGCCTTCGATTTTATGACCGACAAACTGACCGATCCAAGCAACCACGAAGATACTAGCCCAGACCTTAAAACCGATAGGTAGTNCTGCCATTACTGATAAGCAAATCAAGATAAAGATACCCATCGCTAAAAATAATGGCGTNGAGAGCTGCATATAAAATAGCAGCACTAAGGCACTAAGCACTAAGGTAATCCAAACCGATAGCGACATGCCCATGCCTAAGATACTGACAAAAATAGTCGGCACTGCCATCCAGTGGATTTTTTTATTGATTAAGTTTTGGTGACTGACCGAATATTCGCTAAGCCACTGCTCAAGCGAGCGTTTCGATAAACGTTTTTGAGTACGAGACATCCTAACCTCCTTGTTAGTCATTTGATGAGTAGAATTAAAGAGCTGCGATATCTTTAGTTGTAGCATTATTTATAGTGCTCTACCACTTTATCGCGTAGACCCTCGCGTCATAACCGCTTGCTTTAACCGTTATTATGACGCTTTAGCGGCGTCTTGTTCGCTGCGATACCACTCGTAAAGCCCGACAAAAGAGTTGACTTGATAGACCATCGTTTGAATCGCAAAGATATAATTGCCTGACATCAGATTGACTGTGAGCCATACGAAGTTGGAGATAATCCACAACCACCAGTTAAACGAGTAGCGTAATATCATCGCTGCTTGGGCGGTGATAGAGAGAATAAAAGCGATGACGTTTATCCAAAAAAAGGAGATAAACCCTAAAAATAAACTACTGTCATTTTCGACGACGGCATAGCCGTAGCTGGCGAGTAGCGCGTTCACCGTGGGGAAGAGCGCTAAGCCGATGATCATAAAGGTAATGGTAATCAGCCAAACCCACTTATTGGCGGATTTGGGTATCATATCGCCGTCAGCATCGGTATTCTTTGACCAATAAAACAGACCGTAAAGGTGGGTGAAAAAGTTAAATAGCGGCGCGAGCATCAGACCAACGGAGCCGGCCGTACCTTGTACCACCACTTCACCAGCGGTCGCCGCCATACCAAAACCGTTGCCTGCGACGTTTTTGCGAAAGGATAACGACACCACGCAGATCAGACCAATAAAAGACACCGCTAAATAAAACCAGTCCAAAGTGCTGTGCTCAGTGGTGAGCCAAAATCCCGCACTCAGCGCTAAGACTCCTGAGATAAACCAGATAATGATCCATTGTAACGACCATTTGCCAGTGATGTTGTCCAGTAACTGAATGCGCATAGAGTGGTTGTCCTTTAGGTCTGAGGTTAGTTATTAAATCGTTTATGAGGCTTGTTAGAGTCGTAGAGCTATAGGGTTGTGACGTTATAAATAGCGCTGCTGTTATCTCGTCTATTCTACAAAGCTTTGCCGTAGATATACTTATCGATAAATGCCACAGCTTCATGATAACGAGTATCGTAATTTGGCGCGTCGATAAGGTGCGGCTCAATATTATGGCGAGCAAAGATGTCTAAAAGAAGCTGCTCGAAGCGGCCGCGAGCTTCCGCGCTACCTAGCGAGCGCATACCGTCATCGACCCAAGGTGTATTATTATCGAGCATCACCGTATAGTCTAACCGAAACTCATTAATACAAGCGTCAACGAAAGGATGAGTACGGCCTTCATACTCTTCACAGAACGCTTGCGTAGTCACAAAGTCAGTATCAACGATAGTCACCGGCGCGGTCGCATTGATCTTAGCTTGGCGAATAGCCTCGGCATGATCAAGCGCGATAGGGCCGTAATCGCTATATTGCAGACCAAGCTCACTACCACCCAGGTCAGTCACGACATAAAGTCTACCCATCTCTAGCGCAAAGCTTGCGCCGTAGTAATTGGCAAGCTTATGTACCAAAGTGGTTTTGCCTGAGCTCTCACCGCCGACGATAGCGACAGTCTTGGTATAGTTGGCACGCGCTATTGGATGAATCGCGGCCCAATTTGCGATAGGGTNGCTTGCGATGGCATAAGAGTTAAACTCTGACTGTAGCGGTGTCGTTAAGACCGGCATGCTCAGTTGAGACTTGACCGCCTCTTGCGCGATAGGATGATTCTCTGCGACAAATAATGCGGTATCATCAGGTAGCTCTAACTCATGGGCGATATGAGTGAGTTTGGCCTGAGTTTCAGTGACATCGATAGCAACATCGCTAAAATCATCATGGATAGGCAGCGCAATCTCCTCAGAGATATGCAGATGAATAAAGGGCAAGTCCGCACAAGCCATCTGTAGCCAGCGCGCTTTGTCCTTTAAGGTAATATCAAAATCTGGATGCGGCGCCGGATGNGAAGTGATAACGATATAAAGGCTTTTGACTTGTCCTGCTGCTGCTAAGATACTGCGCATTTGTCCTAAATGTAGTGGCTGAAAATGCCCAATCATTAAACCGGAATCAATCATCATATCTCCTACCTAACTTCATCATATAAACGGCGCTGTTTGTGCGTTAAATTAATAGCATGGTATAAAGCTTTGGACGTAGATACAGGTGAGTTATTGTAAACGTTTGAAAAATGAGTAGCGAAAGCAGGCAAGTTGTTGAAATTAATAATAATCGTCGCAAATAAGCATCTCAGTAAACTCAGCGAAAAGAACCAGTAACATGGTCTTTTTTGAAACATTTTGAAATAACTATTTAAAATCAGGCAGTTACCGCGCTTTATGACAGATTACGGCAACTTTGATTATCATAAAGTCACAAAGCACGCTTAAAGCANCAACAGATAAATAGCGAATACTTGCTATACTTATTTACAAGTTAAATCGCTCGATAAGGAGTACAAACTTTGAGTAAGTTAGTTAAACTGCATCGTTCGCAAAACAATAAAATGATCGCAGGTGTCATGGGCGGTATCGCTCAGTATTTAGGATGGTCACCGACTTGGGNAAGAGTGTTGTTTGTTATTATCTCTTCACTTAGTGCAGCAGTCCCAGGGATTTTGATTTACATCATATTATGGATTGTTATGCCAAAAGCAACTCATCAGTCCTATCAGTAGTTAGATGTAGTGAAAGAAGTACCCATTTTAAAGTTACTAAAGTTAAAAATATCAAATTTAAAAGTATTTGGGTTAAACAAGTACTACAGTTCTAAAAGTAATGCAGTCGAAATAAACAGTAACGCTTGAACCTATAATAATAAAAATAGAGTAGCGATAGTGTCCTATAAAAAACAAAAAGCCTGACACAACAGGATACCGGTATCACACTTTTCCTCCTGCCCAGATGCTTACGCATTTGGGTATTTTTTTGTTGTGCTGCTTTCGCTGATTTATGCGCTGCTGATTTATGCGCTGCTGATTTATGCGCTGATATAGTGAGTTCATTGTAAAAACGATATAGCGGGACTGGGATGCTTTTGTTTAACTATTAGTTATGCAGCCTCTGTCTGCATAGGCACAGCACGCCAGTAAAATTCATACCCGTTCCGCGCCTAAAAACTATCTCTCTACTTTATTTAGAATTGACTATACCTGTCATCATCGGTTGAACTTTAATACGCGACGCCTAGCCAGCGTAGATATTACATATGATGCTATAGGTAATACTATAAATATAGTTACTGTATATATGGATAAAATGGCCATTTTTTAGTAAGGTAAGCAGGTTAATAGAGGCGTAGCCGAACAAGCTAGCAAAGCTTAACTGTTTTTAGGTAAGCTCGCCCTAATCCTACTTATTTCATAGTGATTTTTTTATGACCTCCCAAGATAATATTTCTAATAATGACAACTCCCGTAAAGACTCTAAACCGATGAGTTTTCAAGATTTGATCTTGACCCTACAAAACTTTTGGGCATCCAAAGGCTGCGTGGTATTGCAGCCTTATGATATGGAAGTCGGGGCAGGGACTTTTCATACCGCGACTTTTTTGCGCTCGTTAGGCCCTGAGCGCTGGAATGCGGCTTACGTACAGCCTTCGCGCCGTCCGACCGATGGCCGCTACGGCGATAACCCCAATCGCTTGCAGCATTATTATCAGTTTCAAGTGGTGCTCAAGCCCAATCCGCCCAATATACAAGAGCTATATTTAGACTCTTTACGTGCCATCGGTATCGATCCTTTAGTGCATGATATTCGCTTTGTAGAAGACAACTGGGAGTCGCCAACGCTTGGCGCGTGGGGCCTGGGGTGGGAGATTTGGCTTAACGGTATGGAGGTCACTCAGTTCACCTACTTCCAGCAAGTCGGTGGTATCGAGTGCTTCCCAGTCACCGGTGAGATTACCTACGGTCTTGAGCGCCTAGCTATGTATGTGCAAGGCGTCGATAGCGTCTATGACTTGGTTTGGGCAGATGGCGAATTTGGCCGCGTGACTTATGGCGATGTGTTTCATCAAAACGAGGTGGAGCAGTCGACTTATAACTTCGAGCACGCTGATGTGCCGAAGATGAGTGAGTTCTTTGACTTTTATGAAGAGCAAGCGGATAAATTAGTCGATGCAGGCCTACCGTTGCCCGCTTATGAGATGGTGCTCAAAGCCTCGCATGCTTTTAACTTGCTCGATGCTCGCGGCGCGATTTCGGTCACTGAGCGTCAGCGCTTTATTTTGCGCGTGCGAACGCTGGCGCGTAAAGTNGCCTTTGGGTATGTCGAAGCAAGAGCCAAGTTAGGGTTCCCGTTAGCAGACGCGGAGCATCGTCAAGCTGCTATTGATAAATATCTGCCAAAAGAAGACGTGACAGAGTCTACTGAAGACTCCGCTGAAAATCAGCCTAGTAGTGATAATAACCGCACAAATACTGACACTAAGAAATAGGAGCATCCCATGAGTACCATTTTATTTGAACTGGGGTGTGAAGAGCTGCCGCCCAAGAGCCTAAAACCGCTACGCGATGCCCTGCAAGCTAGCGTTATCGAGCAACTAAAAGAGGCTGATATCAGTTTTAATAGTATTAAAGCCTTTNCCGCNCCGCGCCGTTTGGCGATACAAATCACTGGGATTAGTGATAAGCAGCCTGATCGTACTGAGCAAAAGCGCGGCCCAGCTATTAAGGCAGCTTTTGATGATGAGGGCAATCCCACCCGCGCGGCTATGGGCTTTGCCAAGGGCTTAGGCATAGAGACCAGTGAGCTGACGACTATCAATACTGATAAAGGCGATTACGTCGGCTATGAGCAAACCATTCACGGTCAAGCGACGACTGAGTTGTTACCTGATATCTTTCAAACGGCGCTCGATAATCTGCCGATTGCTAAGCGTATGCGCTCCGGTAGCGGCCGAGAAGAGTTTGTGCGGCCGGTGCAGTGGGTGGTGTTGATGCAAGATGATCAAGTCATCGATGCGACCATTCAAGGTCATCAAAGCGGTGCAAAAACGCGTGGTCATCGCTTTCATAGCCCAGACTACCATGAGCTCGATCATGCTGATAACTATGAGTCGCTGCTTGAGCGCTTAAAAGTGATCGCTGATTTTGATAAGCGCCGGATGATGATTAACAATCAGGTCAAAACTTTAGCTGATCAAGTCAATGCCAAGGCGATTGTGCCAGCAGAGCTGTTAGACGAAGTGACAGCTTTAGTTGACTTACCGATTGCGTTAAGAGCAAGCTTTGAGCCAAGATTCTTGCAAGTACCGCAAGAGGCGCTTATCTCCACCATGCAAGCGGACCAGAAGTACTTTTGTCTGACCGACAAAGACGGTAAGTTNCAGCCGTATTTTATTTTTATTACCAATATTGAGTCTAAAGACCCTAATCAAATCGTCGAAGGTAACGAGAAAGTCGTGCGCCCGCGTCTGGCCGATGCAGAGTTTTTCTTTTTGCAGGATCAAAAGCAGCCATTATTTGCGATGACTGAGAGCTTAAAGACGCGCGTGTTCCAAGATCAGCTGGGGACGATTTGGGAGAAGTCTGAGCGTATCGCTAAGCTTGCTGGATTTATCGCTGGGCTACTGCAACAGCAAGGGCAGAGTATTGATCTCGATGAGACGGTACGCGCCGCCATGCTTGCCAAAGCGGACTTGACCAGCTCCTTAGTCGGTGAATATCCAGAATTGCAGGGCATCGCCGGCACTTATTATGCGCGTCTAAATGATGAACCTGAAGCCGTCGCTGCCAGTATTGAAGAGCAGTATCTGCCTAAGTTTAGCGGTGATATTCTGCCGCAGACGCCGATCGGTATTTGCTTAGCGCTAGCCGATCGCTTAGATACCTTAGTGGGTATCTTTGCTATTGATCAAGCGCCGACAGGTTCAAAAGATCCGTTTAGCTTACGCCGTTCGGCTATTGGTATTTTGCGCATTTTAATCGAAAAGCAGTTGCCTATTAACTTAGTGGCGCTGGTGGAACAAGCGATTAAAGGCTACAGTAATGAGTCAGGCAGTAAAATTGCGAAGATGGGTGATACCTTTACCCAAGTGATGGCGTTCCTCAATTCGCGTTATCGCGCCATGTACACCGAGAAAGGCGTCAGCGTCGATACCATTCAAGCCGTGCAAGCGATCAACCCGCACATGCCGCTTGATTTTGATCAGCGTATCCGCGCAGTGCAGTCTTTTAGTAAGCTACCGCAAGCGTCGATGCTAGCGGATTCTAATAAGCGTGTGGCGAATATCATCGCTAAGTCAGAAGGCGCAGTCGCTGATAGTGTCGATGAATCCCTATTGACGGAAGCCGCTGAACAAGCACTATACGCAAAAGTGCAGCAAGCACAGCAGCAAGTTGCGCCCTTATTAGAGCAGGCGGACTATACGCAAGTACTGCAAACTTTAACCAGCTTAGATGAGCCACTCACGCAGTTCTTTGATAGCGTTATGGTCAATAGCGAAGATGCCGCGCTAAAAGCCAATCGCTTAGCACTATTAAAGCAAGTCCGCGCACTATTCTTAACAGTTGCTGATATCAGCGAGCTGCAACTCTAGAAGCTAACGTTTCACTTATAAATTGATATAAATCAAAAACTGGCTTTATTGAGCCAGTTTTTTTATGAGCGCCTGCTATGCTAAGCGCGTTACTTATCGTAAAATCTAAAGGTGACAATGTAATATGCTCTAATATACTCAGAGNNTTGACTGCCACTCAAAGGAGCCTTGCCGTGTTTGCTGTTATTACTACTATTCTTATCATCTGGATCTGTATGTGGCTGTTTTATAAAGTCATGTATCCGCGCCCGCCTAAAAGCATGATGCCAAAAGAAGGCGATGTCACCACACCGCGCACCTGCAACTTTTGTGGCCATAGTCTCGCTGAGTATCGCGGCGTGCTCGAAACGCNGCCTCATAGCGACGCGATGCTAGCTACGGATGAAGTAGTAGCGGATACAGCAACGACAAAAAACCAAGCGCTGTTTTTTTGTAATTACGAACATCAGGCCGACTTTCATGCTGGTAAAACCTATAAGGCTCACTCCTAGGTGTGTCTAGGTTTAAAAATAGGTTTAAAGAACAGACTGCGCTTCTTGCATGATTTTATTTAATAGCTGCTCGTTGTGTTTGCTTTGCTGCTGACGCTCGGCTTCTGATTTTTTATGTGCATTGATTTGCTCGTACAAGTTTAAGCAAGACAAGACTAGCAAGTTCTCTTGATTCAGTTTAGGCGCGTCTTTTTTANTGTTAGTAGCAAAATCATTAATAAACTTTTCTGCCGCTCTTAGCTCTTGTTCTTCATCAGCGGGACAAAAGATAGGGTAGCTGGCGCCCGCAATCACGATATCTATTTTTTTGCTTTCCGGCTGCTTATGCTCTGGCTTTTTGTTTTGTGGCCCTGAGGCTGGNTTAGCGGATTTATTATTNTACATATCATTGCTTTTATTGGGGTCAGTGGTTTGGCTCGGGCTATTAGCATTGACCGATGGGCGCGCCGCTTGGCTTTGGGCGACTCGGCTTTGCGTGCTTGTGTCTTGGGTCTGGGCCGGCGGTGTCTTGGAGTTATTAGCCGCTGTTACAGTGCTATCCTTGCTAGTCGTTTCGAGCGCTGGTTTTTGCGAGTCAGTACGGTTATCAGTCATAAAAAATCCTACACAATAAAGGTTTAAAATTAGCGTGAGAGCGCTTAGCTATCCATNTGGTCAATACGGGTCAAGCGCTGCAGTACCACTTGAGTACGCTCAGCCGCCAGTTGGTTTTTTTGCTGTAAATCGCTATTTTGTTGCTTGATATCGTCGAGCTGCTGCTTTGCTTGTTGGTTTTGCTGCTCTAAGCGCTGATTGATCTGTTCAAGCTCATTATTTTTTTGTTGTAAATCGCTGAGCTGACTCTGCAGTTTGTCTTGCTCTTCTCCTATCATGTGATGAGCCTCAGCCAAACTTTGATAGCGCTTATCTAAATCGCTCAGTTGTTTTTTGGCAGTGTCGCGCTCATTGGTGCTACTGCTGAGCTGAGACTTTAAGGAGGACAGCTCTTTTGGGTCAGGCTGAGGCTGTTGTTTTAGTTGACTGAGCTCACGACTGACCAGTTGATGCTGTTTTTTGATATCTAGTATCATTTTTTCTAATATTTTTAGTTGATCATACATAGTCAGTTTTTATCCTTAATGAACGTGATGATAATGAATTGGCTTTATGCGTTTAATAATGCCATAAGTGACCTCATAATATCTATATCAACAAAGTAATTGCCATTGAGCTTATAGTAGGCATTTTGGGCATCTTTATACTTTGTCGCGCTTATTTACCCTTAATTTATTTTGAATCAGGATGTTTTTATGAATGATAATATCTCAGGCTGGAACACTTGGTCAGATGCGTTTGCAGGTTGGACGGATGTGACAATCAGTGAGATACATGGCTTGATGACTGGGCTGATGACCGCTTGCAACGCGCCCGATGAGGCAGGTTGGGCTGCTATCTTGAGCGAGCTTAGCTTTGAAGCTTTGCCTGACGAGGCGCTAACTTTATTGACTGAGGAGGCTGAGGACACCGTGTTTCAGCTCAAAGATAAAGATGATGCTTATGCCTATACGCCGCTAGTGCCTGATGATGAACATGATTTGTACGAGCGTGTAATGGCGCTGAAACAGTGGGCCAATGGCTTTATGACCGGTTTTGGTATTACTGATTGTCNTCTAAGTGCTGAGGAGAACGAGATGCTCTCTGATTTGGCGAAGATTGGCGCGATTCGTCTAGCCGAGGATGACGAGTTTGAGGGTGGTGAGGAGTCTTACCTATATATTTATGAGTTTGCGCGTATGGTGCCTGTCAGCTTTGCCACGCGCAAACGTAAATCGGTGAAGGAGTTGGCACTGATTGCCGGACTACCTATCGATGCTAAGACCACGAAGGAATTGCAAGCAGAAGGTAAGCTGCCAAAGCCCATGCCGCCAGTCATGGATGTGATGAATCAAAATAACCCATCGTAAGTAAACCGTTTATACTTCAGGTGAGCATTGCGCGATGTGCTCTGCTGNACATGGGCTGGCGGGTCTTGGCCGTATCGTTTATGTCAGCTCGGCCAAGCAACTCGGCGAGTGGATGGCGGAGATAGGTGTAGACTCGCCGCTGTCGATTAATGCGTTAGCTATCTCAGAGGTCGCGCCTGATATCCCTATCGATGGGCCAGTTGACGGCTTAGATGAGGAAGTAAAAGCACTACAACAGCGCTTTGTTAAAAATAGCTAACCTCTTTTTTAGATAGGCTAAGGATATTTTATGACCATAACCGCTAGCAATAGTGATGCAAAAACCAACACTAATCAGGCTGACTACCCTACGCAAAGTATCGATTGGCTGACGCGGCTCATTGGCTTTGATACGGTCAGTCGCCATTCAAACTTGGCGCTGATAAAAGATGTGCAAGGCTACTGCGAGCAGCTGGGTTTGAGCGTTGATCTCACCTTTAATGAGGCTCAGAACAAAGCCAATCTGTTTGTTACCGTACCCGCAGGAAAGAACCGAGATATTTTAGATGGCGGTTTGGTGCTCTCAGGTCATACTGATGTCGTACCAGTTGATGGGCAGGACTGGAGCTCAGATCCATTTAAAGCGGAAATACGTGGCGATAAACTGTACGGGCGCGGGTCGTGCGATATGAAAGGCTTTATTGCTTGTAGCTTAATGGTGCTACCTAAAGCAGTCAAATTATCTAAAGCGGGTAAACTCAGTCGTCCGCTACATCTGGCACTATCGTTTGATGAAGAGGTGGGCTGTTTGGGTGCGCCGCTGATTTTGGCGGATATTGAGGCGCGCGGTATCACTCCTGATTATTGTATCGTCGGTGAGCCAACTTTGATGACTATGGTGGTCGCGCATAAAGGCATTGCGGTTTATCGTTGCCGCGTGCATGGCAAGTCCGCGCATTCCTCCTTAACCCATAAAGGCGTCAATGCCATTAGCTACGCCAGTCGTTTGGTCGGTTATGTCGATGCGTTAGCAGAAGAGATCAGCCAGCGTGATGACAANGATGCTATGTTTGATGTGCCTTTTTCGACCCTGTCGGTCGGTACGATACAAGGCGGCACCGCGACCAACATCGTACCCAATCTGTGCGAGTTCACCTTTGACTATCGCAACTTACCGCACATGACGCAAGAGGATATCGTAGCACCGATCAAAACTAAAATTGCCGAGCTAAACGCGCAAATGCAAGCGCGGTCTCCTGAAACCGGTATCGAGCTGATACAAGAAGAGGGCGTACCAGCGATGAGTGATGATAAGAATGACGAGCTACAAGAGTTAATCGCAGCTTTGACGGGCGATGATGAGCGCCATAAAGTGGCTTATGCCACCGAAGGCGGACAGTTTACTAACGCTGGCATTCCGACCATTATTTGCGGCCCAGGGAGCATTGAGCAGGCGCATAAAGCCGATGAGTTTGTGGCATTAAGTGAAATTGAGCGTTGTGATGGTTTTCTGCAGAAACTGTTAGAGAGCTGTACGGTTAACTAGATCTTTATCGATAAGAAAATTGTAGCTTNTGCTCATAAAGTCAAAGCACTTAGAGTATAATTAGGTTTGATCAAACACCGTCGTAATGGCGGTGTTTATTTTTTTAACATCAGTAAGTTTCATAATACAGAGTAGGGGTTGCAGATGTCTTGGCATCTATTTACCGTGTTNTTTATCAGTACCTTTTTTATCTCCGCGACGCCAGGGCCTAATATGCTGTTGGCGTTTCAGTATGGGCTAAATTATGGGGTGAAGCGTACGCTATGGACGCTGGCAGGATTAAGCCTTGGTTTATTCATNCTATTGCTGTCAACCTTGCTAGGGCTAGACGTTATCAGTCGTCAATCGCCTTGGGCTTTAGAAGTAATCAAAACGGTAGGNGCGCTATATCTCATTTATCTGGGTATTCAGTCATGGCGCGATGCTGGTGAGGGCAGCTTGATGAGTGATGCCAAAGAAATGGGCGAGGAGGTCGCGACCGATTATCCGACTACTATGCCATTTATGACTGATGAGAAAACACCGCAGCCGCGCTCACTATCGAGTGCNGCAGTTAAGGTGTCACCAAACAATATGACCTTATTTCGTACCGGCGTTTGGGTGTCACTGTCTAACCCAAAAGCTATATTATTCTTCGCTGCTTTTTTCCCCAAGTTTATCAATTTTACGGCGCCCCTTTGGCCGCAGTATATAATGCTGACTGTTGGCTTGTTTTTAAGCGAAACCATTTGGCAGATCATCTATACGCTTGGCGGAAAGCAATTGGCTGGCTGGCTTGATGTTGGTGATCGTCTGGCTTGGCTTAATCGTGCTTGCGGCGTGATATTTATGTTAATTGCTGCAGCTTTATTGGCTGAAGTGGTTAGTCATTTTATGGTTTAAAGAACACTATGGTCAGTTCGAAATAAAGTCGATACGCGTAATATTAACGTGCAACTGCTATTCATTTTCCTTGCGTGCTGTGTCTTCGCTGTTTCGATGTTGCGCAGCTCTCATTGACAAGATGAATCCCAGCTGCACTGCATCGGTTTTAAGGTGATTCAACACTACTAGTTACTCCATAAGATACGGTGATAATCATGACAGCCGCATACAAAAAAGCCGTCCACTATTAATAGCAAACGGCTTTTCTTATCTAAAGTCGTATTACAAACATTGTGTTAGGCCAAAACCTCAACTAACTCACCCTTAACCATATGCGGACTGACAAAGTCAGTAATACGGACGCTAACGAGTTTACCAAGCAGCTCATCCTTTTGCGCTTCCTCAAACGGGAACATCACGGTGCGGGTATTGTCCGCCGTACCTAGCAAGCAATCAGGATGTCGATCCGCTACTTGTTCAACCAAGACGCGAGTGGTGGTACCGACCATTTCACGGGTCTTTTGTAGGGTTGAGTCGATAATCACCTTTTGAAACTCTGCCAAGCGCTCTTTTTTGGTAGTGAAGCTAACATCATCAGGCAGCTCAGCAGCTGGCGTGCCTGGACGCTTGGAATAAATAAAGCTGTACGAGTGATCGAAGTTTAATTCTTTTGCTAAGTTCAAGGTATCTTGGAAGTCCTGATCGGTCTCACCAGGGAAGCCAATAATAAAGTCGCTCGACAAGTGAATATCAGGGCGAATGGCTTTTAGCTTGTTAATCTGATCAATATATACATCGATCGTATGATTGCGTTTCATCGCCGCTAAAATAGCATTTGAGCCACTTTGAACTGGCAGNTGTAAGTGCGAGACCAGCTCAGGCAATTGCGCATAAGCATCGATAATATCATCAGTGAACTCGAGCGGGTGGCTAGTGGTATAGCGGATACGTTCCACACCGTCGACGTGCGAGACATAATGCAATAGCTCGGCAAAGCGGCAAATACTACCATCATCTTTTTCGCCGCGATAGCCATTGACGTTCTGACCTAATAGATTGATTTCGCGTACGCCTTGTTCGGCAAGGTTGTCAATCTCAGCAAGTACATCATCTAATGGACGCGATAACTCTTCACCGCGCGTATATGGCACCACGCAAAATGAGCAATATTTTGAGCAGCCTTCCATGATAGAGACAAAGGCTTTATAGCCTTCGACTTTAGGCTCAGGCAAGAAGTCAAATTTCTCAATGCTAGGAAACGAGATATCGATTGTGCCGATACGGTTTTTGGGCGCGATACCTTTTTGCTCATTAGACTGATCATACAGCTCTGGCAGACGGTGCAAGGTCTGCGGCCCAAATACCATATCGACATACGGCGCGCGTTTTTGGATGTTATCGCCTTCTTGTGAAGCTACGCAGCCGCCAACACCAATGACTAAGTCAGGACGTTTTTCTTTCAATTTACGCCAGCGGCCCAGCTCTGAAAATACTTTTTCTTGCGCTTTTTCGCGAATAGAGCAAGTATTCATCAAGAGCACATCAGCCTCATCGATATCATGAGTGACTTGCATACCGTGCGAATCGCCGAGCACGTCGAGCATTTTGTCAGAGTCATAGACATTCATCTGACAGCCCTGAGTGGTGACAAAGACTTTTTTGACAGGAGCGGCCGCAGAATGGGACTCTTCAAGCGCTGTTGCTGCTTGCGCAGCAAGGGTCGTTTCAGCAGTAGAGCTCGTATCGGTAGTATCGATACGCGGGTCAAATACAGTAACACTCATAACAAGACGTCCATGGTTAAACAGATTGGCAGGCTAAGCGCTGAAGACGAGACGCTGCAGACCAAGCACTAAAGATAAGGCGCGTATTTTATCATAATCAGTCTGTAAAGTGAAAAATAAGCATCAACGAATGTCATTCATCTACCAAATTATTTATAATAGTATCAATCGCTTATCATTTGCTCATCAATGACTCGTTATTGTCTAATGACTCAGAACTGGAGCAAGAGTGCCCGCTTGTCATTATGTATGGTCACTATGTACGGTCACTATGCTTGTCATTGTGTACTGCTGATACGCGCTGCTAGTATGCGTTATAAAAGACGAGCAATATCATTTTGTTGTTACTGGGTACTATCCTGATTAGAGACAAATGGTAAAGTGATTGGTTGAAAGTTAACCAAATATAGTATGATCAATAGTATGATAAGTGCACTTATCGCAGCGCTAAGCATCAAATCGCTATACACAAGCCGCTAATTCACCTGATACTCATTTACTTGATACCAATTTACCTGATACTGAAGAATATAAAGAGAGTCCGTATGACAAAATTGCGCGTTACTCATAACAGCAAAGAAAAAACCACTACTAAGCACACTCTAAATTTACAGTTATTGAAGAGCGTCAAAAACAGTAAGCTGCGAGTGAGTGCGCTGAGCTTAGCGACTGCTATAGGGGCGCTTGGAGTATCACAAGTGGCTTGTGCTGAGCTGACTTGGGGAGACGGCGAGAGCTTTGAGCAAGAAGGCAGCTACTACTCAGGCAACAGCTATCAGCAGGGTAGTAGTGGNGTNGACTATTTTAATGCTGCCGCACAAGCGGAGAATAGAGGCGATATCAGTGCTTTGTTNAACTATGAGCAGCTGATGAGTGGTAGTCTGTTTGCCATGTACCCGACTTACTGGCGAATGAATTTGGATCTCAATTCACAAAGTNCAGCGGCTATCTCGCAGTTTGTGCGTCAATACCCAGGCAGTGTTATGGCCGAAAAGCTCGTCGCTGATTTTGCAGAGACCAAAGCCGGCGCTAATGATTATGCTTCCGTCCGTCAAGTGGCTAATCTGATTACTAATGCCGATAGGTCAGAGCGCTGCGCCATTGCCCTTGGGTTCAATAATGGCGGCGATACGATGCGCGCGCTGAGCGAGAAGTCTGACGTTTGGCTAACCACCAAAAAACAGCCTGCGCTATGTGATCAGCTAGCGATGGAGATGAATAATCACGCGCTTATTAGTAATAGCGATCGGGCCTCAAGACTGAAACGTATGCTGCGTGTCGGCAAGACTGGCGATATTATGGCGCTATCCTCACGCTTAGGTACGCCTATTCCTTATTCAGCTTTAAGCGAGATTCAGCTTAACCCTTCCTCGTTTCTTAGCCGATTCACTAAAGAGCCTAACAGTCAAATTAATCAATACCTTTATCTATATGCGATAGGCCGCCTTGCCGATAAGTCTTACCGCGAAGCGGCGATGCAGTTAGATTTTGATATCAAGCAAGACAATCAGCGCCGCGCTCGCTTATTAAACGATGACACGCGCCGCTACGCTTATCGCATTATTGGTGTCAAGCGTATGAACTATAATACCGATGATGGCTTTAATAGTGAGGCGGTAGATTGGTTCCGTAAGAGTCTGGACGATGATTTTAACTTTGAAGAAGCCGAAGATTATGCGATGGCTGCTATTCGTTTTAGTCGCTGGGATGATGTCGCTGAGGCGATCTCTCAGATGGATAGCGAGACCCAAAGATCCAATATATGGCAGTATTGGCTCGCGCGCGCTTATGAGCAATCAAGCGATGCCAATAAGCGTACTATAGCCAAACGTATGTATCAGCAGCTAGCAAAAAGTAATGACTACTACGGGCTAATGGCCAAAGACAAAATCGGCCAGCGCTTCGATGCCAGCCTTTTGGGCGGCAATAACTTGCCTAATATTAGCAGCGCTGATCGCGCACGCGTGATGCAAGAGCCAAGTTTTGCACGCGCTTTTGCACTGTATAATTCAGACGCCAATCGCTCGTTTGCCAATCGCGAATGGAACTGGGCGGTCAAGCAGGCTCGTGATAAGCGTGATGATAATCTGATCATTGCCGCGGCGCGCGTAGCGCATGATATGGGCTGGCTCGATCGCGCGATTTATGCCATCGATAATGCCGATAGAGTAGACAGCTTGGCACTATCGCATCCGATGCCGCACCAAAGCGCGGTGGTACGCTATAGCCGAGAGGCGGGCATTGATCCGGCGTGGGCTTACGGCATTATGCGTCAAGAGAGCCGCTTTGTGACCTCAGCGCGCTCGAACGTTGGCGCTAGTGGTTTAATGCAAGTCATGCCTGATACGGCTAAATACATCGCGCGCAATCTAGGCGAGACTTATAGTGCTAGCCGCGCCAATAGCGGCGATACTAATATCCGCTATGGCACTTGGTATATGGGCGATATCTTGAGTAAGCTCAATTATCAGCCTGTACTGGCAACCGCAGGTTATAATGCTGGTCCTAACAATGCCAAGCGCTGGCAGCCGGTTTATGGCTCGCTCGCTGCAGATCAGTATGTTGAGTCTATCGCTTATCCCGAAACTCGCAATTACGTCAAGCACGTGATGGAAAATGCCACTATCTATAGTAGCTTACTAGGTCGTCCGCAGCCGATTACTAATCGTATGGGATCGGTGCCCGCAGCTTTTTAACAGCCTCATGGCTGCGCAATAGCGTTTGACGTGGTTATAGTCGAACCACTATTAAAGTGTTACGGCGTTAGACTCGTTTAGCCTACTACTGTAGTACTTGCACTCGTCTGCCTTGTACCACTTTTAATATTGATTGACTATAGTAGTGCATCTTTATAGCAAAAGCCATCAGCAAGTAGTGTTGATGGCTTTTTTTTAATCTTTTTAGGATATTAATGTATTAAAAATAAAGGTTCAGATAAGGTTTTAACAGGCCGCGTTATCCTTTGCTATATCAGGGGGTAGAAGTTTTTAAAGTTGATTTACGTTTTTGCTATAGAGAAAACAAAGTGTTTTGGTAGTATTAGACTAATCTGTCTNNATGTTATAGATTACTAGCTCTTTATTTAGTTAGCGTNCAAAAACAGAACGATAACTATAGGCTATTTTTATACCTGCTTCTACTGTTCGATAACTGTATATACCCTTTTGACTATGATAAATAAATATATAAATTTTATAAAGTATCAAGCGAACAGTCGTCAATCGTCTGTTTGGTTCCGAGTGTCTGCTACCTCAGCCAAGCTAGCGGGTCTAATGCTATTACCTAGCGTCTTTATAGCCCCTGCGCAAGCGGCAAGCGCAGTCAAAAGTGGTCAGCGGGTACTCATGGTTGAGATGACCCCAGCGTTATGTAATCTACAGCCAACGCGCGCGCGGATGCGTCAATGTTTAGAAGGCTATTCTTTTACCATATCTGGGCTAGATTTGGGCTATGGTGAGCGCTGTGGCCGCGGTAGTGAGCCGCGTCTAAGTCCTCTGCAGCTCAAAGTTGTCAACCGCATTATGCCGGACACGACAGTGCGCAGCCAAGCGTGGCATCGCTATGGGACTTGTAGTCCGCTGAGTGCGAACAGTTATTTTCGTCAAATTATTAACTATGCCGGAGACCTAAAGCTGCCCAGTGAGCTGACAACAGGTAATAGCTATACAGTATCCAAATCAAGCTTTCTTAAACAGATGATAAGACTTAATCGTGGTATGAGCTCATCTGACATTGATCTGATCTGCCAAGCAGGCAGTCGCCGCCAATCGATTTTGACTGATATCAATGTCTGCTATGAAGGCAATGATTTTGCCAGTTGTAGCAATGTCATCGACAGCTGCGACAAAAAATTTATTATCTCTGGAGGTTAGTAATAGATCGCGTAGATAAGGATATAGAGCAGACCGCTCGGTGCGCCCGACAAATATAAAAATGCAATAGAATAGACAGCACGACTATGGCTAAAAAGTGCTTTGCTNTGGTNTTAAAAGNTTTTTCTGAGCATATTTTAGNGTGTGTTTTGAATTAAGCAGTCGCCTCTTCTATAAAACTCTTATCCATATTCATTTGCTACTCTATTCATTTTAAATTGATTTTTGGGCGCTATCGAGTATTAGCGCTTAATTTGGTCCTATTATAGATGTTTACTTTGGTCGCTCATACTATAATAGTGCGCGCATAAAATGTAACAATATAGCGCACAAATCTTATACTCGCCTGCTATTGTTCCTAGACGGTTCCCTAAACGAGGTGCTACACTAGCTCTCGTTTTATGCGCCTTTTGCATAAAAGTCGTGTTTAATTCGAGCCGTTGTGACTGAAAAAGCGACTACTTAATAAAGATATTGTCGAACAAGATACTGTCTAATAATCAATTGGAGAATACTCTATGAAACAGCCTGTACGTATTGCCGTCACTGGCGCTGCTGGTAATATCAGCTATGCTATGCTATTCCGTATTGCTTCTGGTGAGATGCTAGGTAAAGATCAGCCGGTTATTTTGAATTTACTTGAAATCACTCCAGCACTTGACGCCCTAAAGGGTGTAGTTATGGAGCTACAAGACTGTGCTTTTCCGTTATTAGTAGATATCGTGCAAACTGACGATGCCAAAGTTGCTTTTAAAGATGTGAGTTATGCCTTACTAGTAGGCTCGCGTCCACGTGGCCCAGGTATGGAGCGTAAAGACTTACTAGAAGCTAACGCTGCTATCTTCTCAGCACAAGGTAAAGCATTAAATGAAGTGGCTAAGCGTGATGTTAAAGTCCTAGTCGTTGGTAACCCAGCGAACACTAACGCCGTTATCGCTCAGCGTAATGCACCGGATCTAGATCCACGTAACTTCACCGCGATGACGCGCTTAGATCACAACCGCGCTATTGCTCAATTGGCCGAAAAGACCGAGAGCACTGTNAACGATGTGAAAAAGATGATNATCTGGGGTAACCATTCGTCAACTCAGTATCCAGATCTAACCGCTTGTACTGTCAATGGTAAGCCTGCGTTAGACTTAGTCGATCGCGACTGGTACGAAAACACGTATATCCCAGAAGTACAAAAACGCGGCGCAGCAATTATTAAAGCGCGCGGTGCCTCTTCAGCTGCGTCAGCTGCTAATGCAGCGATTGACCATATCCGCACTTGGGTTATGGGCACAGATGGCGACGATTGGGTCTCTATGGCGGTCTACTCTAACGGCGAATACGGCGTTGCCAAAGGCTTGATCTACTCGTTCCCTTGTACTTGCAGCAATGGTGACTGGTCTATCGTTGAAGACGTCGATGTCTCAGCAGAGTTCTCAAAAGAGAAAATGGCTGCCACTGAGCAAGAGCTAAGCGAAGAGCGTGACGCAGTATCTCACTTACTGCCATAAGCGCTATAGAATTAAGTGCTGATTAAAGATACAAAAGCCTTGCTTGTATAGCAGGGCTTTTTTTTGCCTGCTCCGTTAACACAACTGGTAAGCTTAGATAAACTTTGACTAACAGCTTTTATCAGTAGGCTTGCTACAATAAAGACGTTCGCTAAAAAGCATTAAAAAAGCACTAGAAAATAAGTCAGATAATAAATAACCCTGTTAAAGCTTATATCAACGTTAAGGAGAAGCAGTATGTTAGGTGAAGTCGATTACAATATGAATGAACTATTCGCTCAGTTAGGTCTGGATAATTCAGATGAAGCGATTGACAAATTTATCGCTGATAATCAGTTAGGCAAAGATGAGAAGCTAGTAGAGGCTGACATCTGGACCGACAGTCAGCGTATGTTCTTAAAAGAAGAATGGAAAAAAGACGCCGCTTGGGTAGAGGTTATTGATGAATTAAATGTGCGTTTGCATCCTGATGCTTAGTCGTTAGAGCTTTCATTAGTTAGCACGTAATAAGTCATATGTCAAAAAGCCACTTTAATAATAAAGTGGCTTTTTTAGTGGAAAGGCGACACGCGCAAACCCTATTGATCTAACTGCTGCTCTCGCCAGGCCAGCAGGTCAGTCACGTCTTGATGAATGCCCTGCTTTAGAGCGGCTAAACCCTCATAGTTACGCTCGCCGTGCAAGTAGTGCAAAAAGCGCACCTGCAAGCTCTCACCATATAAGTCGCCTTGAAACTGCGGAAAATGCACTTCTAAGCGCCATTCTTGCTCTTTAGTCACTGAAGGCCGAGTACCGATACTTGCGGTACCAAATAGACTATGCTCTCGTAGTCCTGCTACGCCCATTTGCCCTTCTNCTGCAAGAGCGCTCAGTCCATCTGCTACGATATTGCCTTGTTTATCAAGACGGACCACGTCGACTGCAAAGATACCGTGTAANGCAGGCTTTATCCGAGACAGCTCAATATTAGCAGTCGGAAAATCCATAGTGCGGCCGATTTTATCACCGCCAACGACTTGGCCCATAATCGTATAATCGCGGCCTAATAAGCGATTGGCTGCATCAATATCACCGGCTAATAGCAAGTCGCGTACGCGGGTTGAGCTGATGCGATCATCTTGCTGCTCTTCATCTGTGACGGTTTGCAGGTCGATGACTTGTAGGCCATAGTTCTGCAAAAACTGACTGTCACCGGTGCGATCATGACCAAAGCGAAAGTCATCGCCTAAAACAAGCGCTTGTACGTTTAAGCGTTTCGCTAATAGGTCGGCAAAAGCAGTAGCTGACAGCGCGCGAAAATCACTATCGAAGCCAGCTACAATTAACGTATCTACTCCAAAATCCGCTAGCAGCGCTTGTTTTTCTGCTAAAGTAGTCAGGCGCGCAGGGGCCTTTTGCGGGGCAAAAAACTCTCGCGGCTGCGGCTCAAATATCATCACCGCTGCGTTCAGGTTTTGCTCATCAGCTAAGGCACGTACCTTTGCCAGCATCGCTTGATGACCTAAATGCACGCCATCAAAATTGCCAATGGTTAGGAC